>Ga0164242_10000124_pt1 | contig 91946 bp, 55 predicted proteins | sample OricomgcompostMG_FD_108783 | JGI IMG/M metagenome (GOLD analysis project Ga0164242, IMG submission 108783) | Miracle-Growth compost microbial communities from Emeryville, California, USA - Original compost - Miracle growth compost (MG) ...
AAATAATAATCAACAATCAGTTCCTATTCCAAATAATAATCAACAATCAGTTCCTATTCCAAATAATAATCAACAATCAGTTCCTATTCCAAATAATAATCAACAAATATCAAATTCACAAACTCCAATTGCAATGAATATTATTTCAAAGAGTAATAATCAACAACAATCAACTATTAATTCAAATATACCTCAATCTTCAACAAATACTATTAATAATCAATTACTTCAACAACAAAGACAAATGCAATTATCTCAGCAACAATTACAACAACAGAGACAAAATAATCAATATGTTCCTGGTTTAAATCCATCATTAGTGAAACCAAAAACAAATGTACAAATATCCCCTAAAATTAACAATATGAATATTAGTGATGATTTTTCAATACTTAATGCAGCTTCAAAATCAAAAGCAAGTTCTCCATTAACAAATAATTTCTATCAAAATAATTTCAATGCTAATAAACAAATTAGAAATTCTGCAACTTTACCAAATAATGGAAAGTTAGTACAGAATTGGAAAGAACCACCAGCAACAATTGCAATGTCAACAATGGATTTTCTTAAAAATTCTAAAAATGTTATTGATTCATTAAATGTATCAGCACGTTAATTAATTCATTTTCAATGTATTTCATTAAACACATTGAAATTAAAGAAAATTGAAATTTAGTCTCTTATAACTAAGTTACATAACTGAAAATTAATCGATTTCTTAATTTTTAATGAAACGAGGAAGAAGTCGAGGAACAGGTAGAGGTAGAGGAAGACCAAGAAACGAAACACTTGAAACAATAAGAAATGAGATTGAAAATAATAATTATCAAACAATTAACATGACACAAATGGCTATACAACAGCAATTTCAACAACAAAATCAAAATTATTCTTTTAATAATCAACAATTCTTTAATAATCAACAACAAACAAATGATTTTTCTAATTTAATTCAACAAGAAACAACAGAAATATTAAAAGAACCTGTAATAGCAACATTGAAATTAAGAGAAGATCAAATTGAAGATTTATTACCTCCTCCACCATTAACTCAAAGTCAACAATTAAATAATCAAGATGTTCATAATAATCAGTCATTATTCAAAAAAGTAACACAAGTTACTTCAAATTCTCAAACAAATGCTAAACTCGAAGAATGTTATAGAATAATAGCACAATTAAATAATCAATTAAATGAATTACGAAATATTAATAAACCTCGTGTTTATGTAAATCGTTTGGATGTTAATCTTATTGATGAAAATGGAAATTTTGTTAGATTAGATTATACTTCTCAATATTGTCCTTGGTGTAATCATCCAATTAATGGAATACCTTTTCCTTTACCAGAACCAATATATTCAACAGATCAAAGAATTTGTATTTCAGAATTAATGTGTTCACCTAATTGTGCTATTGCTTATAATGTTAAAATTATTAGAGATGGTCGTGTTCATGATAGAAATGCTTTGATATATAAACTTTATAGATTACTTACAGGTTTAACAATAGATCAATATGTGTGTATTAAAATAGCTGGTCCTAGAAAATCTTTAATTATTTATGGAGGTGATAAAACTATTGAAGAATTTAGAACTGAATCATTAATTCTTACTAAAGAAACTATTGAATACATACCACCAATGAAAGTATTGAGTGTTTACATTGAAGAGAAAAATATTATTGAAAATAAAGACGGTACAAAGAATTCACATGCAACATTACAAAATTTCATTAGTCCCGAATTAGCTGGTAAAGATATTTATTCTGTTAAGAATAATTCAACATTAATTACTCCACAAAATCAATCTTATTCTTTACCATCATCACCATTAGTAGGAACAAATTCATCAAAAACAATAAGAGATATTTCCAATTATTATGTTAGTAATGAATTTAGTTAGATTAATCGGTTTTTTTTCATTTCTTTTTAATCAAAGAGAAATGAAAATTAATTATTCGTGTTTTGACATCCATTCACAATACAAATAAGTATCTGCTTTGTTATGTGTCATTACAATTGAAGAATTATTTGAATAGTATTGATTCAAACTCAATACTTGTTCCATTGTCATTTGACTATAATCAAAATAGTAAGGGGCTGATTTACTAGTTGTTAATCTACGTATTGTCTCATATGTAATTGTTTTTCCAATAAGATTCCATTGATTAGTTAGAAATAGTTTGAGAATTACAATTTCAAGTGATATTTCTTTAGTTACTTGATACAATTTGTCTTTCTTTTCTTTTGATTCTTCTATTTGTGTTTCATTTTGATCATTTAATTCTTCTAATTGATTATCATTAATCTGTTTAGTTTTCTTCTTTACTTTTGGTTTGAAAGGATTAAATTTATTATTTTGTTTCTTAATTTCTTTCTCTCTAATGACTTCAATAGGTAAATTAATTCCATCGAGTTTAAGTTTATTATCAGCAGAAATAAATCTTATTTTCTTTAACGATGGTATTTGCCCTTCCAACATTTTGATCATGAAATAATTATGTATGAAATTACTAACAGTTTTCATTTTAGGATTTAGTTCATGAGGTTGACTTTCAATACCAATATCTTCAACATTAAAATTAATGAAAACTTGTAATAGATATTGCAAAACATTGTACATGTATCTATGTATTTGATCATTTGTGTAACTATAAGCTTTTTTCTTCTTTTCAGTAGAAATTTCTTTAATAGTAAAATTCTTCTTCTGTAATCTAAGTTCCGTTGCTCGATGAATAGAACAATAAGAATAAACATTATTGTTAACAATACAAATCCAAATAACATTCTTTTGACAATCTTGATAACAGCATTGCTGATTTATTGAAAATTGAAATGAATTAATATTTTCTTTAGTTATTCTTGTCCATAAATTTTCTGTCATCGATTCATTCCAAATTGTTGATGAAAGAACACTATGCTTCTTACAAAAATAATAAAATCCTAATGGACATTCAATTACAAAACTTCCTTTCAATTGACAATTAGTTCCATTAACATTCAATCCACAGCAATTGTAATGAACTTTAGGAGGTTTTGGATCTGGTTCTTTATTAGGATTTTGAATATCAAATTCAAAAATATTTATTTCTCTGATGAAATACAATGAACATAAATCTTTTGATGTAACACAAACAGAAAGAGTTTTAGTACCAACATCAAAAGCAGCAAGCGACATCAAAATAATAATTCTATTATTTTTTTTTCATCTACTTATTTTCATAAATATTATCATAATTATGAAAAACATTATTGATTTCCTTGTCCTCGCCCATTTCCATTATTTCCTCTTCCATTATTTCTTCTTCCATCACCATTATTACTTCCTCTTCCATTTCCACCACCATTTCCATTATTACTTCTTCCATTTCCATTTCCATTATTTCCATTATTTCCATTATTTCCATTATTTCCATTATTACTTCTTCCATCACCATTATTACCATTATTTCTTCTACTTCTAGCTCCCCCTTCAATAATTCCTTCTCCAAATCTTTCACTTGGATTAAAGAGTCCTCTTTCTCTTTCACTAATGTTAAAGCTTGAACGTGGTTCTTCAGTTTCTTCTATTGAAGAAATAATATTGGAAGTTGGATATAAACCTTCTTGTTCTCTACCAGAATATCCTTGTCCACTTGAACCATAACCTTCTTGACCACTATATCCTCGTTGTCCACTATAACCTTCTCTATAATATTCAGGTTCATTTCCATATCTTCTTTGTTGTTCCATCATTTCAGAATGTTCTCTTAATAATCTTTCAATAAGTCTTTTAAGTTCAGAGTTTTCTCTTCTAATATTAGTAAGTTCTTCTCTGATTTGACCAATATCATTATCACGATTTCTTACAGCTTTTAATACTTCTTCGAGATATGTTTTAGCAGGTCCACTCATTTTCCACCAATGATACTATCTATTAATAATATATTACTAAAAAATTTGATTTTTAACAATATATTAAAAATTCTTGCAATTTTAAATATTAATTTTTGATGAAAGATTTTTTATTTCTTAAGGCAGTTAGATCAAGACGAAATGTTTCTAATCAAAATAATTCAGTAAAAGATAAAAATCAGGATAATGAAAAACAAACAAATGAAGAACAAACAAATGAAGAACAAACAAATGGAACACAAATCATTAATAATATTAATAAAGAAACTGAAGTTAATCAAAACAATAAAGAAATAGAATCAAATCAACCTATTCAAACAGTTAAATTTTTAAATACTGATGATGGAAAAACTCATAAAGAAACTACTATTAGTTTTACTCATAGAATTGGTTATAATGCAAATCATATTCTTCATCCCAAATCAATTCTTAGACAACAACAATATAATAGACAAAGACAAATAACTGCAGCTAGAAAATTATTAATTGGTAAAGAAGAACTTAGGAAAAATGTTAATGCAGCTATTGAAAATCTTGATTGGTATGAAGAACAAATGAAACTAATTGATGAATACAATATTAATATTTCAACTATGACAATAACATGTAAAATGAGAGCTGAAATAGATCTTCTCACATTAGGTAAAAATTTAATACTTAAGCATGATGCTATTTTAATGATAAAATATGCTGAACCAGATGTTTTATTACCTGACGGCACTCTTCTTCTTGGGAGAATTATAGTTAGAACCATTGTTGATTTATTCGAAAAAATAGTCAAAAAAAATAAGAAACAAACAAAAGTTAATGCGAGTATTAGACAAAAGAGAACTGAGAGTAGCAACTTTTATAGTCAAAATACAGTTCTTGTTCAAATAGATGAAAATTACACTAAACAACTTGTTTATGATGAAAATGGTATAATTATTGGTTCTAAAAATCTTCCAGTTATTACATCTAAAAAGAATAGACCAAAGGATATTGAACGACCTATAAATCTTAAAGTATTTACTGATGGAAGCATTCAAGGAACAGGTGGAATAAATGTTCGTAAGTTTTATAAAGCATGCATTATTTTGATAAGAGCTTTGAAGAATCCTACTAATAAAGCAATTACATATCTCGTTATTCCTGAAGCACCAATTACTATTTCAAATACAAGTGTTGACATGATTAATTCTAATTTTTCAATTGGTCGTGTTATTGATCTTTGTATGCTTGCTCAAGCTTTGAAAAGATTTCATGGTCAATCGAGTACTGAACCTATAAAATATAAATGGAGATCATCAGGAGGACGTTCATGTATTAACATTAAATTTCCTTATGATGAATGTAATTCACCTTCAATATTTTTGTTTCAATCAGGTAATGTTATTGTAACTGGAGGTAGAAAACTTTTACATTTGACTAAATGCAAAGAATTTGTTTTAAATCTCGTAACAAGATATTCTGAATTAATACCAGTTCATAAAATCAATAAGAAAGATATTGTTTATCATCATGCTCAATTTCTCAAAATGATTCAGAGTATTGAAAACAATGAAAATAACAATTAATTAACATTTTGATTAATTAATCAAAATGTTAATTCTAAAAAATTTATTGTTTGAAAATTCAATAAATTTTTAATCTTATGATTAAAGGACTATTATGAGTTCGAGTGATGATGAATTTAAAGAATATGAATATCCAATGGATCCTTCAGAATTCAGAGCAGAAATCATTAAATTTATTAAATCTATTGACAATAACATTGAAAAAGATGATCCAAACCCATTTGAAACAATGTCATTAAGTAATCTTTCTAAATGGGAAAAACTATTTTTGTATGCACATGATTTAGTATCTTTTGCTAAAAAATACAGAATTGAAGAGATTGAAAAAGAACAAAATAGAAGAAAAGAAAATAATAGAAGAGAAGAACAAAAAAGAGAAGAACAAAAAAGAGAAGAAAATAGAAAGAGAGAATCAAAAAGGAAATCCGAAAAAAACAATAATTATGATGATATAATTAAAAATAGAAAAGAACGAGATTTCTATGCATTAAGTCCTACAAAATCCAATCAATCTAAAATTCAACAGAATCAAAACAATAAACAAAGAAATAATAATGAAAGAAATTCAATGTTAATTCAACCATTTCATGAATATTTCCCACAATTAAAACAAAATAATAATCCAGTTTCATTACAAAATTCAGTTCCTATACAAATACAATCCAATAAAATTAAACAAAATAACAATCCAGTTTTGTATACAAATTCAAACAGAAAACAAACACAATCATTACCACAATTATCTCAAAATCAACAATTAAATCAATTGCCACAATCATTACAACAATTACCAAAAAATCAACAATTACAATTTCAAAATAATACAAAAACATTATTGGTTCCTATCGGTAAACAAGGAAAAGGAACATTGGTCCTTCAGGGAGGAAATTATAATTAATAATTTTTGAGATTATTGATAATTATAATTGTCAATAATTGAAAATAAATTAAAAAATATATATGAAGTTTATTCTATTATTTTCGATAATTAGAGAAAATGAGTCAACAGAAATTTACTGATGAAATAGATATGTTTGAAGATGAAAATGACAATAATGAAGTTGTTGAAGAAAGAGAAATGACTGAAGAAGAAAAAGAAGAATGGTATGCTGATAGACTTACAAAAATAGGACTTGAAATGAAAAAGTTCGATAAAGAAATCAAAGATCAAATAAATATGCTAAGAAAAGTACCTAATGAAGTATTGTCATTCAGATTTAATACAATTTCATTATCATATTTGATGCATTTGAAAGGACTTTCCATAAAATATAAAAAACAAGACATTTGTAATTTTGATATTTTCATTGATCTTTTTGAGAAAGCACAAAGTTTTGATAGAAATACTTTGATCTGTGGTTTTGGTTATTATGTTCTCCTTCATGCAGATAATGTATTCAGAGGAAATCAAGATTTCTTTACAAAAGAAATAAAAGTTAAAGGAATTAAACTTGCTGTTGATAATAGATATAATTTCCTTAATTCTAAAATGTTTAAATATTTGTTTATTAAAGTTCTCAATCAAGATGATAAAGATGATATTATGGCTAAAGTAGCTGATTTAACTTTGTATGCTTGTGCATATTTTGCTAATATGATTGAGCATAGAATATACAATAGAATATAATTTTTAAAAGTTATTTAATCAAATAACTTTTAAAAGTAAATGTAAATTTGTTTTGTTAAGTTTTAAACTAAAAATATCGAAGTTGTGTATATTATTACTTCAAAAAAGTAAAAAACAATGACTGATACTGATGATTTATTGAATATTTTGACTGATACAGTTATTCAAGGGGGGATTGAATCTGGTTTGCCTATTAGTAATAATAAACAAAACAATTATGAAAATGAAAATGATGATAATGAAATAGAAGTTGAAGAATTAAACGAAGATGAAAAAAGGGGTCAAGAAACTAAAGGAGAAAATAATGAACAAAACAAAGAAGAAAATAAAGGAGAAAACAAAGAAGAAAATGAGAAAAAGAAAGATATATTAAAAAGCCTCGGAGATGATGATGAACCTATGATAATTACTATATTTGAATTTTGTTCTAGACTTGAATATTTTATTAGAATAATAATTGCATTGACAATAGAAACAGAAGATGATTATCATGAGAAATGTTGTAAATTCTACAACAAATACATTGTCCTTTCCAAGAAAACAGAAGAAGGTGAACCTGATATTAATAAGTTAGTTCAATTAACCAAAGATAGAAGAAATTTCATTACAAGATTCTACAATGTTTCCATGAAAACTAAAGTAGTTAATAATAAAATTATTCCTTTAAATTTCGGAATACCAGAAGATAGATGTATGGCAGCTAAATGTCAACCAGTTAGTTATATTACCAAAAATGATATGATGGGTGCAAGAAAATATTTCCAAGAAAATAAAATTGTTATTGCTGAAGGTGTTCCAATTGAATGGTTTTTTGAAAATACTCCTCCTGAATTTCATGAATTCATTTGGCAATATATTAGATTAATGTTCTATGTTTCTAATGCTGCTATTTGTACTTTAGAGAAACCAAGGAAAAAAGGAGATGTTGAACCAATTGTTTATGATAGTAGTCATTTCATGATTGTCGAATCATATAAAGGACTTTATGAAAATAGTATTGAAGAAATATTAAAAGTCAGCTCTTTGATAACAACAGAAGAAGAAAGATTAGAAATTAATGTTCTAACTGATGATAATGAATATTTAACAACTAGACTTAATTCTTCTGAAGAAACTAATAATGTTTACTTGAAAAGTAGACAAATATTCAATGAAATTATTGCTAATGATGAAACATTGAAAGATGATAACAGAGAAGTAATTGGAGAAGTTATTGATTCTGTTTTTGGTGTTATGCAAAATGACAAAGATATTTTCAAAATGCAAAAAGGCGGTGGATTAATGGGAGGAGCATTTAACTTTGGAAAGATGTGTTCAAGTTTCAATAAAATTACTAAAGAAACTTTGAAACAAATGGTTCGAAGTGAAAGAAATCCTGCTGAATATTTTCCTATGGTAACAACTGGAATGCGTATAGTTAATAAAATGGCTAATGATTCTAAATTAATGAAATCAGCACCAAGTAATTTGAAACAATGTGTTTCTGTTATTCAAAGTATCACAAGTGAAAATGAAAATATTGTTAATAATAATGGTGAAGATATCATTGGTGATGATGATACAAATGAAGAAAATGAAGAAAATAATGAAAACAATGAGAATAATAATTCTAACGACAATGGAAATGTTCTTGAAGATTTCGTTGATGGAATGACAAAAGGATTAAATCGCAAAACAGCTGCTCAAGTCAAAAGACATGTTAATAAAGATTTTAGAAAACTCAGAGGAATGTCTAAATTAAATAACAATACACAGGCAGCAAATATGATTAAAAAACTCCAAGGAATGATAACACCTTTGGTTAATGTTGATATTGATAGTTTGAAAGATGATATTCAAGAAGAAATTATAAATAAAAGACAGAAAGATGCAGAGAAATATAATGGTGAATCAAATACAACAACCACTACAACTCCAACAACAATACCAAAGAGAACTAAAGCAACACGAAGATCTCGAAGAAAGTAATGTAATTCAATATCTATGATCATAGATATTGAATTTTAGATTTGAGAATAAAACTTGGCATTAATAAAAAATTGAGTTACAATTATAAGATTTAAACGATTAATTAATCATTTAATTGTTGAATGAATTTCTATAAAGAAAAAGTTCCTATTCAAGATCTTGATTTCAATTCTAATATTGATATTAGAATTACTCCAATTCAACCATTAAATCAATTTGATTATAGATTTATTATCCAAGGTCATTCAGTTGATTCAGCAATTACAGAAACATTAAGACATGCTATTCTGACTATGATTCCCACTTATGGAATACATGCTAAGAATATTTCATTTGATCCAAAAAAGAATAAGTTACAATACAATGGAGATCAAGTTAGAAATACATTAATTATGATGCCGTTTCCAGGAATAGATAACCCATTCACACTTCTTGATCCAAGATTAATAATGCTTAATAGTTATGTGAAGAGATCATATTTGACTAAATTTCCTAATTATGTGGCTAGTGTTCTACCAGTTGATTTTCCTGATCAATGGTATGAAAATCGTAAAGAAATGAATGAAATGGGTGATGTTGTTAATGATTATAATTACAATAATCAAGAAAATGAAGATAATGAATTAACTGAAGAAGATTTTAGAGATAGTGATAATGATAATGAAAATGAAGATGATGATATTGAAGGAGGAAGTGATATTGATGAAGAAGATTATTTGTCAGATAATGAATTCAATGAACTTTTGAATGGAAATATTGATTCTACTGCATTGAAAAAAGCTCAAAAAGCTAGAATAAATCATGCATTAAGAATGCAAAAAATAATGAATACAATTGCTGATGAAGTTAATAAATATTATGCAGTTAGTAATTCAGGGAGAGTTTCATCATGGACTCAAGCATTCGGAGGAACTGGTTTCAGTGGAACAGTTAATAGTAATTTTGTTTCTGGAGGTTCAAATAATGAAAATCAAAATAGTGAAGATGAAATAATTGGTAAAGAAAATTTACTTAGTTTGAAAGCATATTTAATCATGAAGAACGATACATTGAATATCAAATGGATAACAACTCATGATATTTCTTTTACAATTAATGGAGTTAGAAGTGATAATTATAAAAAATATCCAAGACTTGGTTTACTTCCATTAAGACCAGGAGATTTTTGTGATATAACAGTTGAAGGAAGTATTGGAATTGGATTATTTCATGCTACTTATGATACTTCTTCTAATGTTACTAAAGTTCCATTAGATGATACTGAAAGGAAATTCTTTTTCTTTTTTGAAGCAGCAAGATGGCAAATGACAGCACAAAGAATGTTAATTAAAGCATGTCAAATTCTTGCTGAGAAACTTGATTTATTAAAAACATATATTAATAATTTGAATGTTGAAAATGAAAGATTAATGAGATTAGAAATCTATGGAGAAGATGCTTCATTAGGAAATTTAATATCTTCAACTTTCATTAGAAACAAAGATATTAAATACAGTACACAAACTTTCACGAAAACTAATTCAGACAGAGTTCTTGTAACAGTTATTCCTGAAAATCCAAGAATAAATATGAAAAATCTTTGGAATTCTTGTTTGAATTATTTGATTAATGTTTATAATTACATTGCAAGTATAGCTCCTCCACATAATGAAATGATTCATTAATTTCCAAATAAATTTTCCACATAATGAAATCATTTAGAATAATTACCAAAAGAATTTATTATTAGTTTAATCAAACTAGTAATAAATATGATATATTTCTCTAAACAAAATATCCTTACTACTCATAATTTAGATAAGACATAATAATTTTTGATTATGTTCATCAAACAATTTGATGATCTTTTGAGTAGAATTATTGAAGAATTCTATGAATCTGATATTTTGTTTTTTCAATCAGATGATTCAAGAATGCCTGCAAATGCTGCTAAAATCAAAGATTATTTAGAAAATATTGCTAGTAAGTTTGTAACACCTGAAGAAATACTTAAATTTGTCCATGGTTCTATTGAAGGTGCTAATGAATTATGGAGAATTATTAATCATTACATCTATTATTATTATTTTGTTTCATTAAGTTCTTTCTACAAAACTTCAGATGAATTTTTGGTTGAATATTTTCATTTGATTCATGCATTATCAAAATTGACTAATCCTAATGAAGAATATTCATTAAAGAAATACAACATAGCAGCTTTCTTTGCTCCGAGTAATAATTTTAGAATTGCTGAATTTGCTAAAGTAGTTTCTGTTATCAAAATACTTCTCATTGGTGAAAATACAGATACTAAAATTAACAATGAAATCATAGCAACAAATACAAATAGTAATCTTAAAATCCCAACATATGTAAAAATAGCTAGATCTTTTCTTGATGGTTACAGAAAAAAACCAACAACAAATCAAACTGCTTCTAATTATTCTTCAACATCATCAGGCAATAGTAATGGTAATGAAATGATAACTGCTTTGTTTGTTATTATTGAAAATGGAATTCCTAGACTTAATATTCATAATCTAGCAAAAGCAATAGTTCATACTTATACTTACATCAATGGTGATAAAATTATTGTTCAAGATCTTATTCAGAAAACAGAATTCATTGGTGCTAAAAGAGCTATAATAGAAGTTGAAAATTACATTGATGAAAATGAAAAAATATTAACAGCAGAAAGTCTTGAAGAAAGTTTTTATGAAAATGGTGCTGTTGATTCAATTCATTTAGTTGATTATATTATTGAAGAAGAAACAGAAAATAGAGAAGCATTGAAATCTAGCTTTGCAAGAGATAATAATGGTATGATTACGTTTTACACAGATACTTTTAATGATGCTATTGGAGAAAGTTCTGGAATATTTGAAGATTCATTATCAGGATTAAGTTTGACTATTAAAAAAGGATTCAAATTTCAAAGTGAATTGTTCAAAAGAAAAGCGAATGAATTATTCAATTTCAGAATATTGAATCCAATAGTTGATAATTTCTTTAGATTTAATTTTGAAAGATCAAACACAGAAAAAGAAATTTCTGTTATTCATCAAAGTCTGGAATTAAGAAATGAATCATTTGGTTATGAGAAACAGAAAAGTAACAATAACAAAGTAAGAACTATTGAAAATATTATTGATTTGATTTATCATTATTATTCTCCTATTGTTACTGAAAATGTTTCATTGAAAACTTCCGCTGATAATATTTTAGATAATATTGTTGAACATAGAAAAGGAATTCTTAGAAATTACAGTGAAGAATTTAGTTTGTATGAATCATTAAATAAGAAATCAAAAGAAATTTCATCTGACAGTTCGAATACAAGTAATAGATTACTCATTGAAGAAATTATTGAAAAAACATATATAAATTTCAAAGATTTCCGAATGATTAAAGATGCTGGACCTCAAAATATTATTGATGAATTATTAGCATTGTTAGGTCCTGATTCAATTATTGAAGAATCAGAAAATGAAACATTCACTGATTCAAATATTATTTCTGATGTTATTGATGATTCTAATTCAAGTAATGAAAATGAGAAAATAGGAAACGGAAGGGAAAGCAAAAGAGAAAAGAAAAGAAAAAAAAGAAATAAGAAACAAGAAAAAGCTCTATATCATGAAAGAAATAGAGAAACTGAACGAATGGAAGGAATGAATTTAGATGTAATTGGTGATGATAGAGAAATTCAATGTTTTCGTTATTGTAATATTGAATTTCTTAAAGATCATGAAACAGCTCCAATTGATATTTCTATTGCAAATAGTTTTTCTAATTCGATAATTCATTCTGTTGGATTAACATTTGGTCCTTGGGACAATAATATTTCATGTAAAACAAGAAGTAATCTCATTTCAATTAGAGGATTAACACTTAACTATTTCAAAAAGAATAATGATGGAGAAACTATTCTAAAAACATATAAAATTCATACTAATGGTTTCAGAGGAGCAATGAAAATAATTAAACATTTCTATATTGAAACTCTTGATTTTATTGTTAATGGAAGATATGAAAGACCAAATAGTAATTCATTAAAGATTTATAGAAATTACAAGAATTCTGTTGTTTACAAAGATTCTAAAGGAAAAGAACAAAGAAATTCATTATTCTCTTTAAACAAAGAATTATTTAGTTCAATTGCTTATTGGATTTTCAATCTTGAAACTGATATTTATGAAATTGATGTTGCTGAAGATATTGTCGAAGATATTGATGAAACTGGAACACATATTGAAAGAAATGTATCAGCAATGATAATTGTTATGCATTCTGTTCTTTATGATAGAATTGTTAGTTTGATGTTATTGAAATTAGCTTCTTTGATTAGAAAAGGAGCAGAAAAACATTGTGATTTACTTTCAATGGAAACTTTAATCAATACATTTCTTGGATTTTACAAAATCAATGTTACAGAATCTTTCAAGAATGATTTAATAACTAATAATTATTTTCCATATTTGAAAGAAATTAATGAATCTAATCCTGCATTTAAGAAACTTATTATGGGAAGTTCAACACTTTCACCACCAAAAACTTATACAGGTAATGATTTTCTTCAAAGAAAGAAAGCTACTGAAATGATGATTATGTTACTTAATGATGATAGTGATAATGATATTGAAACTAATAATCAAAAGAACAAAAGAAAGATTAACAATCAAAAGAACAAAAGAAAAAGTAAGAAAAACAAGAATGAAATTTCTGGTGGTAAAGGAAATACCAAATCAAAGAATCCTAGAAACAAAATCAAAGATAATTCAAATGAAAACAAACAAATTCAATCAAATGAAAACAAACAAATTCAATCAAATGAAAACAAACAAATTCAATCAAATGAAAACAAACAAATTCAATCAAATGAAAACAAACAAATTCAAAATAATGAATCTACACAAGAAAACAGTGAACAATATTTTATTGATATCAAAACACTAGCAATTAATTTCTATAATCCATACAAAATCATTGAATATGTTCCTAAAAGAAACACAACTATGTTTGCTAGTGCAACTATTCCATTTAGAGAAAATGATTATACTTTCAATACTGAATGGAACGAAATACCAATCAAAAGAGATCTTTGTAAACATGAAATTGAATGGGAATATGTTGAAAATTTGAGAAGAATTGCATACAAAAATCTAGGAGGTTTAGATAGACATAGAGATGCTTATGAATCTTTCATATCTGATTATTCAGTTGATGTTCATAATGGAAATACTTGTTGTAGAATTTGTGGAATGGATTTAGGTATTCCAGAGTTTGCTGATTCTGGTGTTTTTGATAGCAATACTCAAACATTTGTTACTAATTCCGCACCAACTATTTCATTACCTCTTGAAGAATTCGCTGATTACAAAGATGTTAATGAAATTATTGCTTTTTTGAGAGACTTACTTGATAGATTTAATAATATTATGACTTTGAATTTGTATGATGATGATTCACCAACTTCTAGATATTATAAACAAATGTTCATCAAATCTATCATTGATATAATAATCAATCATAATAAACATATATTGCCTATTTGGTCTGATGAAAAGAAAAGAGAGAATTTATTGAATAGATTAACTTCTCAATTTGGAATTATCAAAAGAGCTAATTTCATTTCTTTCTTTAATGTTTCTAATGACATCATGCTTTCAACTCCACCAAATTCTGAATATTACAATGAAAGAATTAGAGAGAGAAATTTATGTATTTTGTATTTCATATTAGTTCTTTTCACTGAAATATCAGGAATACAATTAAGCAATAGTAGTTTTGATAGAGATACAAATATCTTTACATTTGAGAAATCTTTTGAAGGAACATTCAAAGGATTGAAAATTCATTCTTCGATTAATGATTCAGAATCTAAATCATTAATCTCTGATTATCCTGTTCTTTGTTATATAATTTACGTTGCATCATATTTCTTAGTTGAACATAATCTATGGATACCATTAGCTATGAATGCAAATACAAATATTGGAACAAGTAAAGAAAGAAAAGATATTGCAGAAAAGAAAGCATCAAGAATCGAAAGAGTTATTATTATTCATACTGTAATTGCATTATTGAATACAGTTCTTGAAGAAGCTGCTAAAGTTATTTCTTCAGGAAATATAGCTTCTGCTCCTATCTATTTGATTCTTGTTAGAAAATTCTTTACTAAATTACATTCTGATTTCAATGATTACACAGTTATTTCATTGCTCAAGAAAGCACAAATCAGATTTTCATCAAGGAAACTAATACAAGCAGCTTCACTTGAAAATCCAGCTATTGGAAATCTCTCACCTGATGAGGAAAAGATGTCGTCTTTGCTGAAAATGATCAAAGTTTTTGATTCTAATGTAACACGTGAATCATTGAAAGAATTATCTATTAATGATCAATGGTGGTTATTGTATGATCTTGCTTGGGAGAAACATAAATATGATATTATTCCTCTTACTGTTTTTAATCCTATTGGAATTAGATATGCAATAAATGTGAATTTGATACAATATTTTGCTTCATATTCAACATCATTAACTAATTGCCCTGATGGGAATTTTCATTCATTCAAAGGAATTAAGGGAAGATTTGAATGCATTAGATGTGGTCATTTAACTGGAAAAGGTTATGAAGCATATCCTGATAGTTTCTTAAATTCTTCTTTAGATGTTAATTTATTGAATGAACAATACTATGAATCAATCAATAGAATATCATATACAAGATGTCCAACAGGAGATTTACATGTGTTAAATAATAGTGGAATTTGTATGATTTGTAAAAGAGATATTTCAAAACAACCAAGTATGGAAGATATTAAAAAACTTTCAGAAGTTATTTCAAACAAAAGAAAACAAATTAATGAAAATCTGATTAAAGAATTAGAAGAAACTAAACAAAAAGAAGAAAATATTAAATCTGAACTTGAAATTCTTTGGACTTCATATGAGAAAATAGAAGAGAATAACAATAACAATAATAATGTTGAATCACAACCAGAAACACATATAATAGATTTAATTAGTTCCTTTATTCTTCCACAAACTGATTTAAGTACTTCAGCAAATAATCCTTATTATTTGATTGATGATGTTTACATAATTAATAGAAATTATGATGAATCGTTGTTTAATACTCCAGTTATTTTTACTGAATCTGATGGAAGAATTATTAAAGAATTCAATCAAACCATATGGAAAGAAGGTAAACATGTTTATAAATTTATTAATAAGAAAGTCCAAGTTGAAATGTTTTATGATGCTCAATCATTGAAATTAATTGCATACAAAGAAAAGAAATCAAAACCTGTTTATGTATTTGATTCTAAAAGTTATTTGAAAATCAATAGATCATTAAAGAATAGACTCATTTTTATGAATTTCAAACTAATGTATGTATCATTAGAAACACCAATTAGTTTACAGATATTCAATCCTTTTGCTGTTGATAAACAAATTGAGAATATAACAAAACAGAAAATTATTTACTTATTGAAAACACATATGAAACTTGTTGTCATGAATGTGGATAATATTTGTGTTTCAATTAAGAAACTTTCAAATATTTCTTCAAAGAAAGTGTTTGGTGGTAATGTTAATGATGAAGATAATGATATTAATGAAGATAATCAAACTGATTATTCATTATCTGTTTTGCAACCAGGAGACAAAAGAAAACAAAATATTGACAGATTAGATTCATGTATATATTCATATGCTCCATTACTTACTAATTTAAAAATCGATAATGCTTTTGATGATTGGACATTAATAAGAATGAGAGAATATACATATGAAGAAATTACAAAACTAGAACCAATTATTGATAATTTTATGATTTCAATGACATCAGACATAATTGACAGTTCTTTCATTTACTTAACAGATTCTTTAGGCAATTATTTCATGAATTATGTTTTCATTCAATTAAAGAAAATATTAGATATTAATGATTCAGTAACAGTAAAAACAACATTTTGCAAATTCTTTATTGAGATAATTAATATTCTTTTCAAAAGAACTAATGTTGATGATATTAAATTCTTACCAGAAACAATTAGAATGGAAAATGAATATGAAGTCAGAATAAATATGAAAGAACTTGGAAGAATGAAAATGATTAAAGAAGAAGAATCAAAAGAAGAAAAACAACAAAAGGAAGAAGATAAAGAAGCAATTGAATCAATAGATACTGAAGAAGATTATTTTGATGGTGAAGATCCTGATAGAGGTGGTTCGGATTAAAATTATTATTACTGACCAGATTAATATTTCGGATTAAAATTATTATTACTGACCAGATTAATATTTCGAATTAATAATTTATTATTCAATGATTATTAAATAATAAATAACATATTGATAAGAATGAAAAGAATAACGAAAATAATTCTTATTTTTGTTGCTTTGATTTTAATATTATTTGCTGCTTCGAAGATTAAATTAGTTCATAAAGATATGCTTCCATTAGAAGAAAGATTAGAAATATATCAAAAAGATTATTACAAAGAATTGTTAATTGGGAATAATATACGTTCAAAACATTGAAATAATATTAATTAGATGGAAAATTAAATAAAATAATACTAATTAATTATACATTATTATCATATTCATTGTAATCAAATCAATATGAGTAAATTAACTATTATCTTAATATTTGTGTTATTCATTAATGGTTTTGTAGCTTCAATGCATCATGAAGCTTGTTCTGAAAAACACCAACGTTTAGAAAATATTGATGAAGTCATTAATAATAATTCATCAACTTTAGAAATTCTTGTTTGGTTATTATTCTTTCTTTTGTCAATGTTTTAATAATCAGTGTCATTTCGTTCGAACTTAGTAAAAAATATTTGTGGAATGAAGAAAAGAAAGATGAAAATAAACATGATGAAACTAAAGAACTTAAAGAAATCTTAAAAATGACGGAATAAATTTTATTAATTCTTTAATCAAAAAATTAATAAAAATTAATAGCTTGTCATAGATTAATATTAATCATTTTCAAATGAACTGGACATTTACATTTATTGTATTGACTATTTGTTTCTATTATGGAGGAACAAAATCAATTGAAGAGAAGCATGAAATTGTTAATCATAATAATAAAATATATGAAATAATTTCTCAGAATTTCTTGATCTTTGTTTGTATTACTCTTTCACTTGTTTTGATATTTGAAAAGAATATTCATAGAAATATTTTTGGATATATTTCAAACTTCTTACCATGGAAAATAGTTATTGAACCTAAAAATGACATTAATCAAACTGAAAATAGAATTCCTATTCCAATCCAACAGCAATTAACAAATATTCCTATTCAACAACAAATTCCTATGCAATATCAACCTAATATTCATATTCCAATTCAACAACCAATAAACATTAATCCAGTTCAAGAATTCATTTCTAATACTGTTCCTGTGATAATGAATCCATCATTCATATTGAGAATAATGCCATTTACATCATTTTTGTTTTCAGAATTTGTAAAGATTTTTGGTTTGAATGATATTAAAGATAGTAAATTAAGATCAGAAAAGATAGATGAAATAACTTCAAATATTAGCAATAAATCAATGAAATTATTGGATGATTTACAAGCAGCGAATTTTCTTACTGATGAATTTAAGATTACTACTGCAAATATATTTGTTTCTTGTCTCAATATTATTCTTCCAATGATTTGTAATGAAATAGCAAACAATAAAATTCATATGTTTGATCAACAACAAAAAAATATTCCGAATACAAATCAAAATCAACAATCAACTATTCCTAATCAAAATCAACAGCAAACGACGAATTATAAACAAAGAATTCCAGTTACACAAAACGATAATTATAGATTTCCACAATTAGAAGAAAATATACGATATTATGAACAATTATCACCAACATTTGAAAACAATGAATAGAAATTTTCATTAACAATTGATTAATTATTAATGAAAAACATTATTCTCTAACTTATGAATAAAGATCAAGCAATCATGTTTGATTACAATGGAAATCCAATAGATGTTTCTCAAGTGGAATCGTATATTCAAGCATTAAATAATGATATGGGCAATGTTAATGATCAAGGTTTGTATGTGTTGAATTACGGTTCAGATGAAATTCCTTTTGGTCAAATGATGAATAATAATAGTAATGGTCAAATGATGCAAGGAAATAATCAAATGATGCAAAGAAATCAACCAGTGCCAAGTAATCAACCAATATCAACTAATCAAAATAATGGGAGAAATATGACTCAAACTTCTGGAAATAGAAGTAATGGAAATAATAATGGTAATGGAAGAATACATCCAATAATTGACCATAAACCTCCGAATCGTCCACCAAATAATAATCCTTCAAATCAACCAACTACTGGTAATGGAAGTGGTCAATTATCATCTGTTCTGGGAAATACATCAGGACTTACTCAAAGTAATTTAATTACAGCAGCAGTTGTTGTTCTATTGATGATTATTATTTTTGCATTATTATTATTTTTCGTATACATGAATAATAATTATAAATCACCACAAGAAATCAAAAAGGGTAATGGTACAACATCAAACACTAAAACTGGTAGTCAAACATTCGATTTTCCGAATTTATAAAATTTATAATTACAATCATGATAATTATCATGGTTGTAATAATATAAGTGAGAAAAAAGAATTGAATAATGTCAACAGTTCCTCCATGTAAATATTCTCCTGGAATACCCAATATTCCTTGCAAGAATAGTCCTACTTTTCCATTCATAGGAAATTTTCTATATCCTTCTAATGTTAATTATGGAGATTCTGTGTATATTATTATGCAATTCAATAATGATAATTATTTTCTTTGTTCTAATGGAACTTATATATCATCAAAAGAGACAGGAGATAATCAATTATATCTTCAGAATGTTCCTTGGTGGGGAGGAGGAATCACAAATGATGGAACACAAACAAATGCTAATCCATTGAGATTTATTGTTTTGAATCCTAATGAAGTCAAATTAGGAGACTCTCTTTTTAGTTTATCAGGAAATGTTAATAATTCAGATGGATTTGCGTTTGTAACTGCTATTGGTGGTCAATTCTATTGGTTATGTACTAGCTTATTTTTTGATACTAATACTCTTGTTCCTATTAACGGATTTTTTTTAATCACACGGGATACTAAAAATCCATCAAACACAACTGAAATTTTAGATATAGTATTTACATATTCCGATAATTCAAATTTAATATATGGATTTCCTGTGAAAATATCAGGATCAAACACTGGTAGTTGGTATTATACTAAACCATCAAGCCCTCCACAAGGATTTACATATGCTCCTGAATGTTCAAATGATTCAGTAGATATTATATTCATACCCGCTTATGATCCTTCTATTATGCAAATGTTATGTCTTAATTCTTTTTTCATATTTCAAGGATTATGTGGAAATGAAACAATAACACAAGCAGGTGGAAATAATTATTGGGGAAATACATTAGAAAATTCATCATCATATGCATCAATAATGACTGCTTATTGTTCAACAATGGAACAAGCAGATCCTCAATGTGGTTGTTATTTACCACAAGCTTATTATTCTGGTTTGGGAGACAATGCACCAGAATGTGCTTATTTACCTTGTATGGATTTTAGTCCTCCAACTTCAGGTGAAAATAGCCCTTATTTATCTGTTGAACAACAAATGTTTTTAGGTGATTGTAGTGTTTCATGTGAAGGAATTAATCCATTAAATTTGAGTTCATATCCAAATATTTGTTCTGAACCTTTTACTAATTGTCCTAATCCATTTACAACAAAACCAGTTAATGATAATTTATCAGATCTTGTTAAATATCTAGCACTTCCTGTTTTCTTTATTGTTTTAATTATAATTTTGATAATTGTTTGTTTATTGCTTTTTTGAAATAGGAAAATATTAATCAAGGCAATGATCATTACTTTGATTAATCATTAAAAATTAAGTATTATTTTGTTATTGTTTTATACATACTACTTCACTAAACCAATAGTAATGGTTTCTATACCACAATATATGTGTTATGGAGATGTTATTTCAATAGCACTTCCCGATGTTACTAATTCATTAACAAGTATAAGTGTTCCTTATAATCCTCAAGGAGGAAATGTTCTTGGTTGGTTAAATCCTAATTTAGCTTCCTATAATGTTTATGGAATTATTAATGTTTCTTCAAGTAATTATCCGCAAAGTCCTTGTAGTCCATTACCAATATCAGGAACAATGCAGAATGATTATTGTAGTCCAACAAACAATCAATATCCAATTATTTGGAATACAATGAATTTAGGAAATGCTCAATATTTTGTTATTGGAAATGAAAATGGAATTACTTTACCAGGAACACAAGTGAATAATGGTAATATAATTTCATTAATAAGATTGGATTCTGTAATTAATAATCCTGGTTCTCCAATATCAATGAGTTATGCAGTTAATGTTCCTTACATGTCATCAAAAACTATTTCATATAATTATCCAACTAATCCACAAACAAATAATCCGTGGAATCCAATGTATTTTTTAAATGTTGGTAGAGGAAGTATTGGTATTTCAATGATTATTAATGCTATTGGATTTGCTTCAGGAGTTCCTATACCTTATTTGATTGAAACTAATTACACAGGATCCCAAGGATTAGAATTAACTGTTGTTTGTCCAACATATTTAACACTTTCATTACCAAATACTACTTATTATTTAGCATCACCTTCAATGTCAAATTGGGATATGGCAGATATGTCTTATGATACAAATGTTACATCTGGATACATAAGTGCATTAAATCCATCTAATTTGAATCTAACATCACAATCAAATAGAGTACAATTTCTTTATGGAAATAAACAAACAGGTGCTCTTTATTGTTGTAATTCATTAGATCAAACTACTTATTTATGGTATTTACAAAATAACTATTGTCAGATTCCACAATCATCAGGTTCTCCTATACAATATGGATTACAAGCAGCTCCGTGTGGAGCATTATTTTTACCACCAGGAACAACTATAACTGGACCACCAAGTCCAAGAGGAATTAAAACAAGTGCATTATTAGCTCCCACAGAAGTATTCGGAGATAATTCTAGTCAAATATATATTTCTAAAGATCAAAATGTTCAAACTAATAACCAGAATATTGAAACAAAAAATCCAAATAATAATCAAACAACAAATAATTCAAAATACACATATACATATGACAATCAACAAATAACTAATAATCAAACAAACAATGATTTAATTAATTGGATAATAATATTATCAATAATATTTTTCGTTTTGATATTTCTTTTAATTATTTCTATAATCATTTCACTCACTAAATCATCTCAATAACACGATTATTTCTGTTTGATCAAACAGAAATAATCTCCATTATATCAAAAACAAATCTTTCAATGTAACTTCCATTTGCATATGCTCCAGCTATTAAAACGGCAGATTTACTTGCACTCTTTGTTATTTTTCTTATTTCTTTTAATGGTAAATGTTCAACTCTATCAAGAATAGAAGATACTAAATATTTCAAAAGATCATTAATATTTATTCCTGAAGTTAGAATATGGGAAATTTCTTTACGAATAGTTTCAGCACTTATTAAGTAATATCTACTTGGTGGTTTGAATATATTATTAACAAGTTGTTCCATTGATTTGAAGATTTTGATATCGTTTTTCTTTGTTTCGTAAAGCATACTTAGAATTGTATCATCAATGTTATCATTCTTATCTATTTTGATGAAAGGATAATTAATAGTTTGACAAATAATTCTATGTATTTGTTCATGTGAAGGGGTTGGAATAGTAATTACTAAACACATACTTTTCAATGGTTCAATAATTGAAGAAATTTTATTTGTTAAACAAACGAATCTTTGTGTTTTAACACATTTTTCCATATATTTCTTTAACATTGATTGACATGATTGTGATAATTGATCCAATTCAAGAATTGAAACTAAATGAAAACTTTTGTCTTTGAATTTATCGGTTGTGCTTGATATATTTCTTTTCAATAAATCACTGAAAGTTATTTTTGATACTTCTCTATTCATCAATTCTTCAAGAACAACTTTGTCTTCAGAAGTTCCAACAGGATTCCAAACTGTACAATGAGAATTTGAATGAACAGTAAAATCTTTCTTTGATTCATATGTTGCTGTTAATGCTGATGAAGAATGTTGTTCTCCTGACATTTTTGATTTTTCTTCTTCAACAGATTCACCTTCAGCAAGTGTTTTCATTACTGATTTACTTTTCGAATATTTCTTTGATGATTTAATTTTCATTCTAATGAGTTTCAATGTTTCAATGAAATTATTTCCAAATGTTGAACTAATGAAAATGTTAAGTAATGTATCAAGGATTACATAATTTTCTCTTCCACAAATTATGATATTAGGAATATTGTCATTATTTGATAGAATAATTATTAAATTAACTATGAATTTCATTAATGAATCTTGAACTATACAATCCATTTTCTTTCAAATAATTATTGAACTGAATATTTAATAAATGAAAAAATAACTCAATTTTTTCATTTACTTATTAATTTTCAAGCATCTTCCATTAAACCATTAATTAATTTCTTGATAGATTTTTCACTTGGAGGATTTTTAACATTTGAAGTATTGGCAATCAAATAATACATACAACCAATTATCGCAAGAATTATAAACAATGAAAGTTTAACATCATCATTATTAAATATGAGATTTATGCAAATAGTAACAAGAATAGCTAATATTATTACAATTTTAAAATCATATCTGAAATAACTAAGATTTATTAAGTAAATTAGAACATAGATAACAACAAAATCTATTATTGGTATTGAATCAAGAGTAAATAATCTACAAAATTGTAGAAGAGATATGTATTGTTTATTAACATGTCTATTATCTACTTTGTTATGATTAGACAAATTCTTTTCTATTTTCTCAAACAAACCTGAATACTTAGGACTGTTTTCTAAATAATTAATTGTTTCATTGCTTAATTCATAAATTTCATTATTCATTATTAAATCATTTTGTGGAATATAGTTATAATTGTGATTGTATTCGTTTGTGTTTGGATTTTGATAATAGAAATTCATAATAATATTGTGAAGAAAATATTTAATGGATTTACAAGAAAAGAAAAAGAAATTCGAAAGAAGTGTTCTCAGTTATGAAAAATTCCTTCTTCAATACAATGATGTTCAAAATATTTCTATTAAGAAAAGAATAGATGCTATTAAAAAACTTTCTCTTCAAATATTTGAATTAAGATTTGAAAGATCTTCATCAATTTCATTAGCTGAACTTAATGAGAAAAAATTCAATACAAATAATAAACAAAAACTTGAAGAAAATAAATTTGAAGAAAATAAATTTGAAGAGAAAAAGAAAAAATATGAAGGAAAGAAATCAGAAGATATTAAAAAAATTAATAATGAAAATAATCAAGAAATTAGAAATAGACCTTGGGAAAATAAGAGACAATTTGATGATAATAATTACAATACAAATTTAAGATCAATGTTCAAAAGAGAACCAATTGTCATTAGTAGAAATGATAATAATATTGAACAAAATGATAAAATAATAATTGAGAAAGATAATAATAAACATATTGCTATGAATGTTCTTCATAGAAATCCTTGGGATAGTGTTGATAGAATTTTTGGAAATGATAATGAAAAGAAATACACAATTATTGATTTAATAAAACAAAGAGAACTAGAAAAAAGAGAATTAGAAAAACAAAGAGAAAATGAATATGAAAATCAAATTGAAAAGAATTATGAGAAAAGAAATCTTGATGCAGAAATCGAAAGGAAAAAAGAGAAGTTGAAAGAATTAGAAAAACAAAGAGAAAAGGAGAAACAAAAAGAATTAGAAAAAAAGGAAATAGAGAAACAAAAGAAAAAAATCATTGAAAATAATGAATCAGAAAATGAAATTATTATTGATAATAATCAAGATTTAGAATTCAAGAATATTTTAGCTGCTTTAAGAGAAAAACCATCAAGTGATAATAATAGATTTATTCAATTAATGAATGAAAAAGAAGATGATAAACCTTATTATGTTCATTCATACACAGAACAATCATCAAATAATAATCTTTTCAACCAAAAGAAATCAAATGATAAATTATTAAAAAGTTCTGATTTCAAAACAAGAGATACTTTTCATTATCATGATCATATAATTATTCCAACAAGTAAAAGATTTTCAACAATACTCAACAACAATCGTTATTATTAATAATTCTTTTTTCAATTGACTTTAATCAAACTCAATTGAATAAAAAAATGTTATTTAAAACTCGGAAATAAAAAGTGAAAATAATTGCAGAAGTTAATCATTTTCTCAAGTGATTTCTTTAGTGTGAAGTTTGAAAAACAATGAGTGATTATTACAATAATAATTATGGAAATATGAATTTGAATAATGATCAATTTCAACAATACAATAATCAACAACAATACAATAATCAACAAATTAATCAACAACAAGTAATGATGCAACAAGTTCCTGTTGCAACACCAAAACAAACTAGAAGAAGGAAAAGTAAAGATTTAACTGTGACTGAAATTCAACAATTCAATAATGGAATACAACAACAATTCAACAATAATCAATCAGTTGATATTGCTAAGAAATATGTTCATTTGTCTGATATTCAACATGCACTTAAGAAACCTGAATTATATATTGGAAGTGTTTCTCTTGATCAAAAAGAAGTTGCTTTGTTTGATGATAGTATTGGCAAAATAGTTTACAAATTTGTTAATGTTGTTGATGGTTTTATTCAAATATTTGAAGAAATATTAATGAATGCTTGTGACAGAGTAACAGAAGCAAATTATCCTAAATGTAATCAAATTGCTATTGAAGTTATTAAAGAAACTGGAATGATTACAATAACAAACAATGGTGAATCTATTGATGTTGATTTTCATCCAGATTTTCCAGGCAAATATGTTCCTGAAGTTATATTCACAATTGCGAAAACGGGAACACATTTTGATGATAATAAACAAAGATTAGCTGGTGGTTCTCATGGTCTTGGTGGTAAATTAGCTTTGTTCTTTTCAAAGTATTTCCGTGTTCAAGTTCAAGATCAAACAAGAAATTTATATTTCAGCCAAGAATATTATAATAATTTCTCAGATAGTTCTGTTGCACAAGTAATTCCAAATTCAGGACCATCGTTTGTTAGTATTTCATTCATTCCTGATTTTAATCGTTTTGGTGGTCTAACAGGAATAGATGATGTTCATTATGCAATTATGAAGAAAAGAGCAATTGATATTGCAGCAACAGCAAAAACTAAAAATAATCCTTTTGTTACTGTTTCATTCAATGGAATTAATATATCTAATTCATCTGGAATGTTTACTTATTCATCTTTCTACATTCCTAATTTAACTGATTCTTTTCTTGAACAAAAAGAAACAAGTGGATTGAAAAAGAAATCTATTGGAAAAGTCAAATCAGTTGCAAATAGTTTCAATAATTTATCAATAAATTCTGAAGATAATCATTCAGAATTAAGTAATGAACAAACACAAGATCCATTAGATTCAAATATCAAGATTGAATCTAAAGTAATTTCCAAAACTGTATTTACTGAAACAATTACTTATAGAAATACTCCAATAATAATTAAAGTTTCTGAAGCTTATGATATGTGGGATATTTGTGCTGTTTATGATCCATTATGTTTGATTAAAAGGCCAAATGTTTCTTTTGTTAATTCCGTTTTCACTAAACTTAATGGACCACATATGAATCATGTTGAAGATATTCTATTGACACATATTTATAATAAAGCAACAGCAACAGCTTCTTTGAAATTGAAAGACGGAGTTGAAAAGAAAATCAATAAAGATACTATTAGAAAATGTGTTGTATATTTTGTATCAGCTAAGATTCCTGATCCTAAATTTATTGGACAAACAAAAGATACAATAGGAAATACTGTTGGTTCTTTTCAACAGAAATTCAATCCAAGTGATAAATTTCTTAAAGCATTTATTAACAAAACTTTATTAAATTCTGTTGCTGATGTTGTTAATAATAAGAATATTGCTAAGTTATCTAAATTAACTGGAGTTAAAGGAGGAAAAATCAAAGATTCAAAACATGTTAGAGCAGGATATGCAGGAAATCCAAATCGTCCTGGACCTTGTACATTAATTATTACTGAAGGAGATTCAGCTGGTGCTATTGCTATTTCAGGTTTGAATGTTCTTGATAAGAATTTTTATGGTGTTTGGCCAATGAAAGGTAAATTAATGAATCCACGCGATGATCAAAACAAATTAGCTGAAGATGGAAAACAACAAATGAAAACAATTGTGAAATTGATGAGTCATTTAGGTTTACGAATAAAAAAGGAAGGTGAAAAACAATACACTTCAACACGTGAACTCAATTATGATAAAATAATTATTCTTTCTGATCAAGATGTTGATGGAAGTCATATCAAAGGTTTAGTAATTAATTTCATACATACATTCTGGCCTGAACTATTGACAATGAATATTGGATATATTAACTTTGTTTCAAGTCCATTAGTAAAATTAACCAAGGGTGATGAAACAAAAGAATTTCGTTCTTTGAGTCAATATAATAATTGGTGTTTAGCTAATGATGGTGGAAAAGGTTGGAATGTTAAATATTACAAGGGATTGGGTACTAATGATAAGAAAGAAGCGCAAATGATTTTCATTGGTTTAATGAATAAAATCATAACATTAGTTTGGACTCCTCAATTAGAACAAGAGAAACTACTCAATGGTTATAATCCTGCACATAATCCGAATGACATTTGTGATGATATTATTAATCTAATATTTGCAAAAGAATATAGAAATCATAGAAAATATTGGTTGACTCTTTATGATGAAAATATTACAGTCGATTATTCACAACAATTTGTTTCTTATTATGAATTTTTCAATAGAGATATGATTGAATATTCAGTTGATTCAAATAAACGTGGTGTTCCGCATTTAATGGATGGATTAAAACCAACACCACGAATGATTGTTTCATTATGTCTAAAAAGAAAATTATATGGAAAATCCAAAGAAATAAAACTTCCAAGATTAGGCGGTGCTGTTTCAGAGAAATATGATTATCATCATGGTGAAGATATTTTGATTCAATCTGTTTTAGGTTTGGCACAAGATTTCCCTGGTGCTAATAATATTCCTTGGTTAACTCCATCAGGTAATTATGGAACTAGATACAAAAATGGTAAAGATGCTGCTGCTGCAAGATATTTATTTACTTATTTAGATCCAATGATTGAATATACAATTCATGATGATGACAAGCATATTCTTAGTTATCGCATTGAAGAAAATGAAAAGAAAGAACCTAATTGGTTATGTCCTGATGTTCCAATGATTCTTATTAATGGTGCTGAAGGTATTGGTACTGGTTGGGCATCATTAATATTGCCATGTGATCCTCATCTTGTTTATCAGAATATTATTAATTATTTGGATGGTCAACCAATGTTTGAAATGTTACCATTCTTCAGAAATTTTAAAGGATATGTTTTGAGTCAAAAAGAAGCTAATAAATTTATCATTACTGGAGCTTATTACATTAATCCTAATGAACCTGATACTATTCATATAACAGAAATTCCTGTTGGACCCAAATCAAAAAGCATTAGTGATTATAAAGAATTTCTTGAACAAATGTGGGAAGATGCAGAAGAATGGAATACAAATGAAGCTTCCCTTGAAAAAGAAAGAATAGCAAATCAGAAATGGATTACTGATAGTAATGGTAATCAAATTCTTGTAACTCCTGTTAATATTCCTAAAAGAAAAGGTAAGAAGAAAAATGATGATTTTGATGAAAATGAAAATAGTAATGTCAAAAAGAAAACTGAAAAAGAGAAATCTAAAAATCCATTAGTTCCTTATTTACTTTGTGAACCTATTTCAAGAAGTACTGATGTTGTTGTTGATTTCATTGTTAAATTCAAACCAGGAACTATTAATTCTCTTGGTTTAACATTTATTGAGAAATGTTTGAAATTAACTTTGTCTGTTTCGAATACAAATATGGTTATGTATGATGTTAACGGAAGAATTAGAAAATATGATAGTCAACTTCAAATATTGAAAGAATTTATTGATACTAAACTTGAAGTTGTTGAGAAACGTAGACAACATATTATTAAAACTTTGAATCATGAAATTCTTATTCTTAAATGCAAATTGGAACTCTTTGATTGTGTTATGAATAAGAAAACTATACAATTTTGGAATTCAAATGGAAGATCAATTTCCAAGAAATTAGTTCATCAGCAATTAGAACAAAATGGTTTTCCGAAACTAGGAAAGAAATATGATGATAATAAACTTACTTATGATTGGTCTATTTACAATAATTATGATATGACAACAGAACATATAGAAGAATTGAATAAGAAACTCATTGATTTAACAAATCAATTGAATGACATTTGTTCTAGAAGTTGTTATGATATTTATAGAAATGATTTGAATAATTGGTATCAACAATACCAAATATACGATCAAGAGAAAATCAATGAATTTAATCAATTAGTTGCTGGTCTTGGATTTTCTGGAACTGGTGGAACAGAAGGAATGGTTTCAGTAAAATCAACTAGAGGCAGAGGAGGTTCTCGTAGAAGCAAGAAATAATTTTCCAAGTTTTACATTTCCATTAATTAATGGAAATGTAAAACTAAATTTAAAAAATCAAATCAAAGAAATGAATTAAGTTTCTTTTGATAATCCTTGTTCAGACTCAATGGTTCTAACGATAGATCTTTGTTCACTAGTACTAATAATATTTCCAGTTGATGTTATTGAAATATTACTATTCATTCCTTGTTGAACTTTGAACAAATTCAAATAAGCTTCATATAATTGAAGCGTGTTCAAATTGTAATTCTCATATTTCTCAAGAATGTCTCTTGTTGTTGATATTAAAGTTTTGATATGTAAATCAAGAAATGGAATTAATTCTTCTCTGATAGCTTTGATTGTTGGAGAACTTCTTTCATTAATTGTAATGTATGAATTCTTTGAAATGAATTGTGGTATGAAATCATAAAGATCATCAATAGTTTGAATATTTGATTCATTAATTATTCCGTGAGTTCTTAATTGATTATTATCATCAGGGATTTCTGTATAGTATCTATAAGCAATGTAAGGGAATTTATAAAATATGTAATCAAACAAACTCATTTTGTCATTGACATAAGGAAATGAAAATACTTTTGTTTGTGAGAATAATTCGTTATTCAAAGAAACTAAAATTTTATTAATGCCTTCATTTGTTTCATTAGTTACTTTGAAATGATTAACTATGTATGAAACTAATTTGTTAGTAATGTAATTATAAATAGGAATCATTACAGTGTATTTTAGTGAATTAACAACGATATCCATTTCATTTTTGAGAACTGTATTTGAAAGATTGAATGGTTGTGAAATTCTTTCATAATATCTCATTTGAAGTCTTTTGAATAAATCAAGAGTATCATCAGTAACAATAATATTTTTAGATTGTGCATTTGATTTATTCCCTTCTTGTATACATAAATGAGTATTTGGAAACGATGGGAAAACACAACTCTTGTAACCATTAATAGTTCTTGATATTCCACATGTCATACAAACATCTTTCTTCGTTGTTTTGTATACTCCATAACGATTCATCAAAGGAAATATCATTGTTTTAGTTGAAGAAAGTTGTTGATCTAAATAAGATCTAATCATCAAGGGGAATAGAATAGGTAATGTTTGTTGTTTGAATTTCACTTTGAAATATGTATTGACTTTGTCATAATATTCAAAAAGATCTTTGTAATCCTTCATTGATTGAATTAATATTTTGGTTGTTGTTGAATTACATAATGATGAAGCTATTGTTTCTCTTTGAGAAATTTGCTTTCCTAATTTTTCTTTAATGTTTGGGTTATCTCCTAAATATAATTGTGGATATGTTTCTATTAATCTTCTTGTATTTTGACAAAGAAAATCAGAAGGATAATAATCATAAAGTAATTGTTTTTCATCATCAATAGTTTCGATTGCTTTGTTATATAATAATCTATTTGTTACATATTTCGTCTTTTGAATTTCTTTTCCAATTTCTTTTTCAGTTTGTTGTATAGGTGATAAACTCAAATTTTCGGGAGTCCAAGTATCTGTAATCGCGTAAATAGAAAATTCTTGATTGAAAAATATGATAGATAATGGAATAACTAAATCACTGTTCATGAGAATTTTTTTGTCTAATTTTGGATCTTTCAATACATTAAATAAATCTCTACTGCCAACATCAACAAAGAATTTTATACAATCACCAACAGTTCCCCATAATTCAGTAAATGAAAGATGATCACTTATTGATTGTTTGATCATATCCAAAGGCGTTTGACCATTTTCATTAAATGTTGTCATGATAGTATTAAGAATAGAAAAATCTGTTAATAAATTAGTGATTATTTCTGGATGTCTTAATCTTGTTGCTAAATGTAATGGTGTATTTCCATCAATATTAGGTGAAGTAAGATTCTCTTTGAGCAAAGTTAATCTTACTATTTCAGTATCAGAATAATAACAGGTTTTATTATTGCTACTAAGTCCATAAAGATAATAAATACACGATTGATTTTGTGGATTGTTAAATAACTCTTTTTTGATAGATGTAAATCTTTCTAATCTCCAAAGATTATCAATATTCATTATTGTATTGTAACTTTCATCTGTTATTTTCTTGAAAGTATTTTCATAAATATCAATTGAAGCAATATTTTCATTTGTTGTATTATTTGTTTGTGGGAAAAGAATAGTTGTTCTCAAAGGGAAAATTTTATAGTATTGATTCAATGAATTCGAATCATAATTATTATTTATTATTTGAGTGAAAACTGTATTTCCATGCAAAATATTATTAATCCAAATATCTGCTATATTTTCTATTTCATTATTTAGAATAGTATTAATTATTGAATCTATTGTTTTTCCTATCAAAATAATTTTTGAAGTTAAAAAAGGAATTTTTAAAAGAATATCATTTGTTGTTTGAGTTTGTTGTAATTGTATTTGAGTTTGAGTTTGTTGTAATTGTATTGTTTGAGTATTATTTTCATTCAAAATTCCCTCTTTTGAAATAGCTTCATTAAAAAGACTATTTAAAATTGCTATTATTTCAGTGAAATCAATTTCTTTGTTTATTCTTTTCATATATTTAGGAGTTTCTTCAATATTACTAGATGATTTTGTATTTACTGCAGTAACAATATCATGCAAATCTGCTCCAATGTTTTTACTAGAAATGAATTCTAATTTCTTAGCACCTGTTTCTCTTGTTTCTCTTAATTTTTCAAGAGATTTATCAATAGTTCTTTTAGTTTCTTGTGATAATTTCGATGAATATTCACTTCTGAGATCAATAAGTATTTTTTCAAGTTCATTAGGTGAAAGTATCTTTGATTCTTGAAATGATTGTGGGAATAATCTCCTAATCAAATCAATAATAGTATTTGGTAATGGAAGTTTTTGTACTGGAAATTTCTTATTAAACAAAGTTTTTTCTCTTTCCCATTGTTTTCTTTCTTTTGGTGTTAAATTACTTAAATCTTTGCCATAAATATCTTGGATTTCTTTGAGTTTCTTAGTGGATTCTTTTACATAATTAGTATTGAAAATTTCATAAGTTTGATTACTTAAATTTGTTGTTTTTGTTCTAATAAGATCATTAACAAAATTATCAATGAAATCTTCAATAATTAAATGTTTTATTACATTAAGAAATTCTCTGAGAAGTAATTTAATCCTTGTTGACATTCCTTCATAATAATTAAAATCCAATAAAGTATTTGGATCATTTGAATTCATTATTCCAATTGATGTATTCTTTTCAATATTGTAAAGTGCTTCGTTGTTTGTATTAGAATAGAAACTTTCATTTGGAATGTTTGTATTGGTTTTTCTTCGATTAGTTATTTGTAAATCATCTGTAATTGTTGGAGTAATTATCCATTGCCCAATAACACTATCTTTTCTGTTATTATTCTTATCAAAAATAACGCATTTCGATTGATAAGAATATGAATTATTAATTACATTTCCTGAACTATCAACACAAGAACCTTGACCTGTTGTTAATGGAAAATTATCTAATGGTATTTTTCCATCAGAAATCATGTAAAAAGTTTCCTTATTTAATCTGTATACTTCTATGAAATCTTTGATTTGTTTTCTTTCATTTATTGAAATTTGTTGATCTGTTGATGTGTTAATTATTAGATTATTAAAAGTAGGCACATTTTCTATTTCTTTGGAAAAAAAATCATAAAACAACAAATACAAATTAGGATTATTTTTTGTATTTTGAGAAATAGAAGCATCAATAACTGATTTTGCATAACTATAAGTATCTTTGTAGTTCAACCAATCAATTACATCATTATTAATGTATCTATTGATTTCAGTTATTGAAGATGTCATTGATTTATCAAAATTGTTATCAATAAATCCAACAATATCATTCTTAATATTTTCATACAATCCTCTCAAATAATCACTTTGACTTTCTTTTAACAACGAAAGTGAAATGTTAATGTCTTTCATTATTGTGTAAGTTGTATCTGTGAATTCAAGTGTTTTTGCTGTCAAAACGGGGATCATTACTTGTGGTATGAAATACACTGTTGAAGAGTATGTATTGTTAATATTCGAAGGTTTTGATGCAAATACATGAACAGATTCTTGTGAATTAGAATTGTAATTTTCGACTAATGAAATAATATTCTTACTAATTGAATCAACAGAATTTATAAATCGTCTAATTACATTGACCATTTTCCTTATTGAAACAAGATAATAAACAACAATGTTTGAAAAGATCAATGAAGCCATACCACTCAATATTTCTTCTGAATAATTTCTTTGATTTACAGGAAAGTATATTCTTTTTCTATCATCAACAATAGTTTGATTTGTAATCAAATATGAATATCTAAAATCAAAATCAACAGTTCCAACTAATGGAAAATTATTTCCTGATCTCGAAACAGAATATATATATTCTATTAATTTTCCTGATAATGGAGTTATTGTGGAATATGATGGCCTCATTCGATATTCCCATACAATATTATCTTTCTTTTCAGATTCTTTGAAGGGTTTTATTTTATTGATTAATTCTGAAGGATCTTCAATCAATCGAGCTGCATCATAATTCAATGTCAAAGTAGGTTCTAAATAGAAATTGTATCTAACAGCATTCACAAAATTATAATTCTTTTCAAGAATATTCAACCAATCATTTCTCAAAGGAAAATTAGGAATAACATTCAATGAAATATATGTATTGTATGAATAAAGTCCATATGTTGCTACATATTTGAAACTGTCATTGGGACCTTGACTATTAATAAACAATCTACCTTGATCATTGAGCATCCATTTAATATATTTGTCAGTATCTAAAAATAATTCTAAACCTTTATTGAATTGATCATCATCTTCATTTCTGTCATTGGATCTGAGAAATAGTTTTTGAATAGTTGATCTTCCATATTCAATAAAAGAATCAAAAGTTTGTTCCACCCATTTTGGTTCTGTAGGTGTTGATCCTTTAGCATAGAATTTTCCATTAGATTTAAGAACATTGTAAATGAGATTATTCTCTGTATCTTTCCAAACGGATCTATTATATCTATTAGAAACATTTGAAGCAAATATTGAAGGTGAAAACAGTTGATCTGTAATAAAAGAATCACCTAGAAAATGAGTTGGAAATGATAATCTACAAGCAGCAGAAAGAAATCTAATTTGATTGTATTCTTTGTATTTGTCTTCATCACTTGCTCCACCAAAAACATTAGGAAAATCAATATCACTTGGATTTTTTATTGGTTCAGGATTTATTGTGGAAGTTGATGTAGAAGAGGGTATAGGAGGTTTTGGTGGAATTTCTTCTGGATGTGGAGGATTATTTTGTTGTTGTGAAGGAATATTTTGTTGTTGTGGAATATTTTGTTGTTGAGAACTTTGTTGTCGTTGTGGAATATTTTGTTTTTGTGAAGTTCGTCGTGAAGGAATATTTTGTTGTTGTAAGGTTTGTTGTTGAGGAATATTTTGTTGTTGTGAAGTTTGTTGTAAGGTTTGTTGTTGTGGAGGTGTTTGTTGTGAAGCTTTTAAATCTGCTCTAAGTTTTTTTAATTGACCACCCAATCTCTTTAGTTCTCTATTCTGATCTTCAGTCTTATTTTCAATCTTCATTAATTCATTAAATCGTTTTTGTTTTTCCTTTATTTCTGGAGTTTCCGTTTCTTTTGGTTTTTCATATTTAGGTTTTCTTTGTCGTATTGGTGAAGGACTTCTTGATGGAGAAGATTCACTTTCACTTTCAGATTCACTTTGTTTTTGTTGCTGTTGCTGTTGCTGTTGTTGCTGTTTTTGTTGCTGTTGTTGTTGCTGTTGTTGCTGTTGTTGACCTTTAGGAGTTTTTGTTCCCTGTTGTCCGGATTTTTCATATAATATTTTACTTTCCACTATTTTTGTGTAACTAAGGAATGATTCAATATTCCCCTTGTCTTCATAATTACCTAATTCATCAAAATAATTTAGTGGAGGTTCCAAAGTATTGCCATATGTTTCAATGAATCCGATTGTCATGAAATCGTTTTCCTTTTTAACTTTTCTTGAAATTCTATATTCTTCATTTTCTTGTCTTGTTTGGAACATTTCAAGAATAATTTTCCTAACATAGTTCCTAACTGATCTCTTAACATTTGCAATATGATAAGAATTCATACAAACAATCAAAAATCTTAACATTGTTGCTGGTTTATCAGGATTTTCAAAAGGATTTGTATCAGAAAGTCCAGGAAGTTTAACTCCATCTTTAGTTAATGAAACAACTTCATCAGTCAATGCTTTTGTTTTCTTGATATCCAAAAATGTTTCTGATGAATAGATATGTGCAAATTTTGATGGATCAATTCTTATTTGACCATTTGGTTTACTTTCTTCAAAATTTCGTTTTCTACTTTCTTTTAATTCTTCCCAAAGTAAATGAAGTATACAAAGACAATTGTAAATATTCAATGTTCTGCCTTTTTGATTGTCTCGCATTTTTTGATTTTTATAAACTTTCCAATTACTCATAAATTTCATTTCAGTAATTCCATTTCTTGTTTCAATAATTCTTGAACCATCAGACATAATAAACCAAAACTCAAAAAGAGAATAGAACAAATCCTTGAGTCTACTTTTGTCAGAAATAGTAGTTAGATTTTCAACAGTTTGTTTTTGATGACCTTTAAATCCTTTTCTTTCAATTTCTCCTCTTGAATACCAAACCATTATTTTATGAAAATTATCCATAATTCCTTTCTTTGGAAATAATTTTGCCATTGTTGAGATTCCACAATTCATCCATATTTTGAAGTTTTCATAAAAGAAAATATTTTCAAACAATTGTTTAACACCAAAATTTTCATTTACATTAAGTATAGTTCTTGTAACAGTTATGAAATCAGAAATTATTCTCTTTTCAACAGTATTATTAGTTCCTTTGATTAATGAACCAATTTTCCTTGTTCCAATAATGCCACTATTAATTATCAATGTATCAAATCTAACAGTAAGTAATGATGGTGTAAAATTATTAATTGGAGTCCCATCAAAAAATATATTTGAAAGAAAATACATGTTAGAAATTGGAAATCTTTCAGAAACTGCATCAACAATAATTTCAATGAATTTTATTCTTGCATAATCAACAAGTAATCCATTCAATGCTGCAAATGCTAATCCCCATTTTGGTGTTTCAGTTTTGTATTTCTTTACTAAATCTAAAGTATCAAGATCAAATCCATTTCCTCCTTTGATGAATTTACTTTTGTTATTTATTGAATCTCCGAGTTCATATTCTTCAATACATCGATTTCTTTGTGTAAAAGATTCATTATTATTTGGACCAAATCCTCCATCAACTTCAGTTCCATAACCAGAATTAGGATTAGGAACTAAAGGAGATTTTGGATTAAATATTAAACTTTCATAATTATCAGCAATATGTTGATAATGCTTTACTGTTATATCATCAAAAGCAGTTAATGATTTGTGTTTCCAACTATCAATATCTCTAAATTTTCTATTCAAAGCTTCTTTTAGTTCTTTAGTTCTCTCTTCATGTGTTGAATTCATAATTTTATGAGCATCAAGTATTCTTTCATTAATTCGTGGTCCATAACCAGAATTGTATGGTCTAAATTCAATTGGTTGTGTAATTCCAGGAATTATTACATTAGAAATAGTTGATGCTAATCTTTCTTTAATATCTTTAATGTTTGATTCAAAATCTATGGGATTTATTGAAATTCCTTGAACTAATCTCTCGATATTTTCTTTGTAATCAGTAATGATTGGATCATTATCAAACATTAAAGGAATTTTTCTAATTGTATTAATCATCAATAACATGAACTTTTGATAACGAGAACCATTTGTTGAAAGATTTTTGAATATTTGATTACCAAATTCATTCATCAAAGAAACTTCATTAGAATACAATTGCATATCTGATTTTTCTATTGAAGGATTATTGAAAAATTCAAATAATGAAGAAACATATATTTCTTCCATTCTTCTTCTATTAACAGTATAAACAACAGGACAATCTTCAAGCATTCTACCTCTAACTGCAAGATGTAATGGATTCTCGTTATTATTATTGTTCTGTGTTAATGAAGATGGTGCGATACTTGCAATGAATTTTGTAATTGTTGCGTATTGTTTAGCAATACAAATATGAATCGGAGCTATATTGTATTTGTCATATTGAGTAAATGATGCTCCCATTGTTGACAGATATTGAATAATTGCTAACTTCCCTTCTTCACCAAGAATATTCTCATCAATATCAAGAATTTCATGAATTAAAGATCTTCCTGTTTTTGAATCTGTTACTTTAACAGATATTGGTTCAGAAATAAGAAAATTTCTTAATTTGTCTAAATCACCTTCTCTTGCTATTTTGAACATTTGCATAACAAGAATATCAGAAGGTTTTCTCTCATTAATAGTTGATTCAGTTTTCTGTCTACTAAATGCCATATTTCTACAATATGAGTTGTTATGAAATAACTAGATTTTTTAATTCTAATAATTCTTTCAATTACTATAATCATAGTAATTGAAAATTGTATTGAAAAACTAAAAGTTAAAGTATTAAGCATTTTCATTCTTATTTTCTTCAGTAGATTTAGTGTTTTCTATTAATTCCTCTTTCTTTTCTTCTTTCTTTTCCTCATTTATTTTCTTTTCTTCTTTCTTTTCTTCTTTCTTTTCTTCTTTCTTTTCCTCATTTATTTTCTTTTCTTCTTTCTTTTCTTCTTTAATTTCCTCTTTCTTTTCATCATTTATTTTCTTTTCTTCTTTCTTTTCTTCTTTATTGTATTGTTCAAATAATGATTTTGGTTTTGATTTTAACTCATTAGAGATTTTTTCTTTAGTTTTCTCTGCTTTCCAATCATTGTATCTATTATATAAATAGCTTATTGAAGAGTAAATAAGGAAATAAAGAGCACAAATGAGACAAATATAGATAATGATTGAAAGAAGAATATAGATAATATCCATTAATACTGATCGTTTCTTTTCTTTTTCATGTTCTTTTCTCTTAACAAAATATTCATAATTAGAGCCTGGATGATAATAAGTTGGTTGTGGATAATAAGAAGATGAATGATGATAAACAGGAACAAATTGTGTTGGTTGGAATTGTTGCATTGGTTGGAATTGAGGAACTTGAAATTGTTGATGCATCTGTTGGAATTGTTGCATTGGTTGGAATTGAGGAACATTAGAATAATAGAAACAAGGTTGTTGCATCATTTTGGAAATGCTTCTAACAATTATAATTATACAAAAGAAAATTTTATTAATTATTTGATTTATTAATCAAATAATTAATTGGATTTCTTACTATTGAGTATTTTTACTAACAAGAAAATTATTATTAGCATTAAAACAACAATTATTACATACATTATTAATGTAATGATAATTACATTCTTTAATTTATTGACATAAGGCTGAACACAATTCTTAACTGAATCAGAATTTAATTTATTAATAATAGCACTAATAATTTTCTGTGTGAAATCAGACGATTTTTCTGATTGTTGTTCATTATTAAAATCTTGAATAGTTGGTTGTTCATATGTTATTTGTAACGACATATTTATTATATTAACAATTATTTGTATTATTTTTGATTAAAAACAATACAAATTTTTAAATTGTTGAAGTTGGATAACTATATGGATTATAATTTCCATTTATAGGAGTATTTCCGAAAGAAGGATAATTATATAAAGGATAACTACCAAATTGATTACCTCCTGTTAAATTACTTCCAAAAGAAGAATTACCACCATACATAGGATTATTACCAATCATTGATGAACCACTAATCATTGGATTATATGCTGGATATATGAAACTAGAATATCCACAACCACCAGAAACATTAGAATTATTTGAACCATTAGAATTATTATTAGATGATTTTGTTTTTGATTTTATTGATTTAGGTTTTTCTGTTTTAGGTTTCTTTTCTTTAGTATTTCCTGATTTTGAAGTTTTATTATTACCAGAAGTTTTGTTTGAAGTTTTATTATTACTAGAAGAATTATTAGATGTTTTATCATTATCAGAAGTTTTGCTTGAAGTTTTATTATTAGTTGATCCATTATTCTTTTGTTTCTTTTTTGCCTTAAGATTTTTCCTTTTTTCATTGTTTATTTGATGATTCTTTTTCAAAATTTCAAGATTTTTATCAATAATTTCAGGTTTATTATATGATTCAAGTCTATTATCATCATTAATAATACTTCTAAGTTCTTCAAGAAGTTCTAAATCTGGAATTTTGGAACCTTTAATATTCTTAATATCTTGAATCATTTCAAGTCTTAATGCTTGAGCATGTTTTGGAGGAATGTTAAGTTTTTTAGCAATTATTTCTTTCAATTTTGGAAATTCTTCATAAAATTCTTTACTAGCTCCTCCAATTATTCCTCCACTATATCCTGAATATTCATTAGCAGCACTACTATCCCAAAAAGTATTATCATCATCACTAAGTAGTTCTTCATAATCTATATCTTCTTCCTCACCAGTTTCTTCATTATCTCCATTATTATTGTTGTCATCATTTTCATTATCACCATTCCCTCCTCCAGATATTTTCTTTTTCTTTTCAAGATCTTTAAATATTTTCTCTACTCTATTCATTGTTTTATTCAATTCTTTATTCCTAATAGGAGGGATGTCAGATTGATTATTTTCTTGTTTATTTGATTGTCTTTGTTTCCCTTTTTGAGTGTTTGATTGATTATTTGATTGTTTTCCCTTTTGTGTGTTTGATTGATTACTTTTTTGATTGTTTGATTCATTTTGATTATTTTTCTTACTTGCGCCCCCTTGAATATTTTCATTAATAATATTTTCCCAATAACCATAAATTTTATTATTTGCTTGTCTAACTTTTTCTTCATCATCATATTCTTCATAATCATTGAAATCATCATCATTATATTCTCCTGATACATTCAAAGATCTTCGTGAATCATTAGCTCCACCAAATTGATAATTGTTTCTATAATTATTAGCTCCTCCAGAAATAGTACCACCAGGATATATATTTCCTTCAGTAATATCAATACTTGTTATTTGTGAAGCATCGTCTTCATGACTGAAACCTCCTGAAATATTTGTTTCTAAAAATTCAAGAAGGTTTTTATTACTATTATCATCAAAACCTTTTGATAATTCTTTCATTGAAGAAATGACTTCCTGTTCATTTGGATCATAACTTTGATGACTTTTTGGATTAGAACTTTGTTTAGATTTAGGTGAATTGAAGTAAGACATTCTATAAATAATATCAGTATCAGGAGCAGGAAAAGAATACTTAGGATATTCACAATGAATTCTGAGATAATTGAAAATACTGTAAATATGAGCACATTTATTAATTTCTTTCTTCATTAGATTTTGACCTACTTCAAATGGAGTTAATCCTTCAGAATTTCTTGTTTCCAAAAATTTACAGACATCTTCTTTCTTAAATCTTTCAACAAATTGAACAACACTTTGATAATCGTGTTGTTCAATATTTTCAAAGAACCTACGAATATTTTCTAAAGTGCCAATGGATGAGGAAAATTTTGGATTATCACTCATGTTTATAATTATTAAGACTATTTTTTCTTCTATTAGAATATTATAATCATAATGCCAATACCAACAACATGTTCAAATAATGGTATTCAAAATATTCCTTGTAATAATTATCCTAATTCTTTAATAGGTAATGCACTTCTTCCATCAGTGCTTAATTATTATGATCCTTTCTACATGGCAATAGAAGATCAAACCACTGCAAATCCATCAAATAATTTATTATTTGTTTGTGGTTATCAATCAGCTTCTAATTCATCTGATACATGTACTTATTATACAAATAGTAACATTCCATGTTATGGAATGTTAACATTTACATCAACATCAACAACTTCATCAACATCCAGTGCTACTTTTCTTGATGTTGATGTTTATCCCGAAACTTCACAATTAAGTTTGAATAATATTCCAATTATTTTCTATTTTGTTCCATCAAATCCATCAAATTTATCAAGTCCTGTTTACGTTGGTGATGATGTATATTTAGCTTTTAATTATGGACAACGTGTTTTTTCTATAACAAAGTTGAATATAGGAGATTCACCTTTAGGGATTGTTCCGATGTTTAATTCAATGGTTGCTGAACTAACTATAACAACTGGTTCTTACACTGGTTTTGAAGCACCAACTAATAATCCAATACCAATAGATTACACTCAAAATATTTCATTAAGATACGGTGATTCAACTAATTATTCATCGTTTATTACTTGTCAAACTTCTTGGAATGGTGCTCCAATATTTATTGAACAAAATCTTAATGATGTTGGACCTCCAAATACAATAAGATTATTTCCTGCTGTTGATCCATCTATTATGCAAACACTGTGTTGTATCAAAGGAATAAATAGTGGAAATGGATACAACTCTCCTGTTATAGATTCTATATGTACTTTGTATGGATCTAATTCGAATGTAAAGAATCTTTATTCACCAACAACAAAATCTTGTGAAGTTGCAGTTGGAAATTATTGTGGTTCAGTAAATCAAGCTGATGTTAATTGTGGATGTAATTTACCAAGTCCTTATTACAAAGATTTTGCAGGATTACCTCCTGAATGCTATTATATTCCATGTGCTCAAACAGAACTTTCTTATAAGGTAGGATCACCTGCTAATTGTTCTGTAAACTATTGCCAAATAACAGTTGATGGTATTAATAATCCCAATTTAGAACAAAATGTTAGAGTTAGTGTTTCTCAAACTTGTGGTGGAGGAGGTGGTGGCAATGGTGGAGGTGGAAATAATAATGGAGGAAATTCTAAAACACCAAAAATTAATAATTTGATTGAAAAAATAATTATTGTTACTTTAGCAATTGTATTTGCTTTAATACTTATTGCTTTGTTTGTTAAAATCATTTCTGCTTCAACAAAGAAAAGTGATGATGATAATGATGAAGATAATAATGGAGATAATGATAATGACGACAATGATGATAATAATAATGATGACAATGGAGATAATAATGATGATGATAATAATGGAGATAATAATGATGATAATAATGATGATGACAATGGAGATAATGACGATAGTTAATAAACATATCGTCATTAATTTTTGAATGTAAATAATACATATACTAAATTAAAAATCTTAGTGATGACTGCATATGATGGTAATGTTCCAATTCCATCAGCACCGTCTTATATTTGTTATGGAGATCCTGTTATGATAGCATTTCCGTATGGAGGAGGAACTGGTTCAAGTGATTATATTTACACAACACTTATTCCTACTTCAGGAAATATGGTTAATCAAATAGTTTGGGGACAAAGTTCTAGTTCAAAAGCTGATGTTTATGTAATTGGTGGCACTAGAGGATTGAGAATAGGTGGTGGAATAAAAGAAGGAACAACAACAAGAGTAATTAGTGGTTCTGTTATTTCATTAATAAGATTGTATTCATTTTCTGGTGATGGATCAGGAGAATTAGCAACATCACAATCTGATTTGGAATATGTTTATGCATCTCAAGGATCTTTGTATACAGGAAATTGTGGAATAATGAATCCAATTATGACAATGGTTATAACATCACCAAGTGTTCAATTAGGTTCTGCTATTCCGTATACAGATACAATTAATGGTGTAATTCAACCAACTATTGTTTGGTTAACATTTGGATCAGATATTTATAGTAATCCACAAACCAATCAAAGTAATTCTTATAGTTATAATAATATGGTTTGTTACACTATAGGTGCTGGTGCTAATGGAAGCCAACAAAATATTCAAACAGTAACTTCAAATCCAAATGATTCGACAATTTCTTTCGCTCTTCAGTTTGTTTTTGGTTATCAACAAATCTCTGATTTCAATTGTTGTTTTCCTCAAATACCAACATTCTTCAATAGTTCTTTTTGTTCAGTATCACCAAATTCAGCTATTTGTACTAAATATTTTGGTTATGTTTCACCCACAACAGACAATTCACAAATATATAATCCACAAGAACAAACACAAACATTATTATCAAATCAAAGAATCATACCACAACAATTTTCTTATGATGATAATGCACCATGGAAACAAAGATTAAAATATATAGGTAATAAAAATCAATATGAATTACAAAATCAAATACAAAAAAGAAATCAAATAAGAAACAATAATGAAAATCAAACTAACCAAAATAATTCATATCTAAATTGGACAATAATTATTATATTCATTTTGATTGTTGTTCTAATTGCAATGATCTTTGCTGCTTATGTAATGTCAGTTTCTTTCAAAAGATCAAACGGAAATTTAATTGTGGTTCCTTACAAATCAAATAATTTTTAACAATTAATAATTATGAATTGTTAAAATTGGTATTATTTAATTACTTCTTACTTTTTCTATCGAGTTTAATAGTTGAAACTCCTAAATTACTTACTATTTCTTCACCTCTATACATTCTTAATTTTTTAATTATTTGTGCTGCTGTATCTTCATCACCTATTTCAAAAGCAAGAACTCTTAACATTTGATCAAATCCCATTTTCTCTTTTCTAACTCTTTGTTGCATTTTGTAAAGAACTTGTTGTCTATAACCTTCAACAGACATTTTGTTCACGTAAAATTTACTTGTTGCATCGAATTTCTTAATATTCTCTTCAGCTATTTGTAACCTTTCTTTTTTAATTTTCCTGAGTTCTTTTAAATGTTTGTTGCAAAGATTTATTTGATCATTGATAATTGTTAATTCGTCTAATTCTTTTTGAATAGAACTTTTTAATGATTCTAATTCAAAATCCGGATCAAATGTTACATTTTCTTCACTATCATTTTGATTATTTCCATTAATTTCTTCTGGTGTTTGCAATCTTCTTTGTATTTGATTTGTATCGTTTTGATACAATGAAACTTTTCTATTCAATGAATTCTGTCCTTGATTCATAAAATTATTATTTGATTGTTGATTTAGAAATGTATTAGTTTGTGTTTGAATTGCAGATTGAAAATTATTTGATTGTTGTTTTATTGGAATTTGATTTATTATTGGTTGCTGATTCATTATTGGTTGTTGATTCATTTGCTGTTGCTTTATTGGATTTTGATTCATTATTGGTTGCTGATTCATTTGGATTTGATTTACTGATTGAATGTTGTATTGATTATCATTAAAATCATTGTAATGACTATAACTATGAAGATCGTCATAATCTATTTCATTTGAAGAATCATTTACTTGATTATCCATTTATTCAATCTTTGTACTTTGTAATCTTTCGATTATTTTTTTCTTTATTCATATAGTTATAATACACATAAACATAAAAGTAAAAATATTAAAATAACATTATATTTTGTTCTGTAAAAATGTATTGTGAACAAAATAATTATGGCGAAATGATTAATGATTCATCTGTTATCAATTATGTAAACAATCCTAATATTTGGAATAATTATCAAAATGAAAACAATATTCAATATCAAACTCAAATACTAAATAATTCTAATTACACTGATTATCAAAACAATTATGTACAAAATCAAAATCAAAATTTAGAAGTTAGCAATAATGATCAATATGAAAGTGAAGAATATTATGAAAGTGATGATGATGAATATTATGAAAGTGATGATGATGAAGAAATTACTAATGAAAATAATAATTATATTCATAATACTCAATATGAATTTATTGACAATAGTAATATTAATTACTACAATGCTAATTACACAAATGATACTAATTCATTTTCATATACTGAAACACAAAAGGTAACTCAAAGAAAAGAAATAAAACAAGATCTAAAACTTCTTTGTGCAATGGCAGGTGTTATTTTCGAGAATTGTGTTATGGCTTTTTCTTCTTTGAAATCTGCTTATCCAAAACATATTATCAAAAATCTTTCACAAATAACATCACAAATTAGAATTGATGTTATCAATAATGATGAAGAGGATACAAATGCATCTTCTTCATTTTCTTTCACTGATGAAAAAACACAAAATCAAGAAAATGATAATTTCAATTGTAATTTTCCTGTTTCTGGAATCTATTTTAGATATGATAATCAATCAGAAGATCTAAGAAAAATCATGGATGCAATGTTAAGAGCATCAAAACTTCATGAATTTTATTGTTCTGAATCTCATGTTCCAATTGGAATAGATGATGTTGTTACATTATATAGAAATATTTCATCTATTGCTGATGATGATCCAATTGTTATGTGTATTGAAATTAATGAGCCTGAAATTCTAAAGATTATTAATTTTCCTCATAAATGTGATTTCTCTAATCCAGAGAAAATAGTCACTAAAGTTAAAATAGGGGAAATTAATCATGAATCATCAATTATTAATTACAGTGTATATCCATTCAAATTCAAAATGTCAACAATGCATTTAGACAATTATTGCAATATTATGTTAAGAATCAAATCAGAAATCATTGGGTTTATTATTGATAGAAACACAATTACTTTCTGTGGAGTTGATTCTGAAACTGAAACAATGAAAACAGTAATTAGAACTATTAATGAATATTCTGATAATCTCATTTACTCTCAATATTTAGTTAAAAATCTTGGGGTTTTCTTTAAAAATCATAAGAATTCCCCTGAATGTACTGTTTACATTGGTGATAATATGCCTATTTGTTTAGATTTTGAATTGGGTGATGTTGGTTACATGAGAATATTCCAACATTGTGGATATATTAATAATTAAACAAACATGTGTAAGAATTAACAAACAGATTTTTAGTTTATTGATCAATGAACTAAAAATCTAAAATTTTTGTAAATAATAAACAAGTGAACCATTTAATAAATTCTCATCAGAGATTTCAGATATATAATAAGTTTCTAATTTTGAAATCTTTTCAGTAATAGAAGATTTGAAATTATTAGATAATTCTGGTGATTTAATAATTATTTCTAATAATATTTTCAAAAATTCATTGTAATCCCAATAATTAATTCCTTCTTTAAGTAAGAAATTGAATGAATCAACCATATTTTCGTAATTCATAGATTTTCTATAAAATAATAGAGTATTAATTCTCTCTTTTGCCCAATTTTGAAATTGTAATTCATTATTTTCATTGTCTTGAACAGAACAATTCCATAATTTATTAATTGCATTTCTCATATCAAAAGAGCAATTATTACTTATGAATATTAATTTTTCATCTGTAATGAATGTAAGATTCTCTTTTTGAACAATGAATTTTAATCTTTCTTTAATAGCTTCAGCAGAAAGTGGTGTAAATCCGAAATTTATACATCTACTCCTTAATGGTTCTTGTAATTTTTCTATATCATTACAAATCAAACAAAATCTAACATTGTTTTCTGTTTTTGGTCGGGGTATGTAATCAGGATTTGTTTTTCTAATAAGATTCAAAATCATATTCTCTGATGAAGTAATGTTGTCACTTCTTTTTCCGTCTTTGCCACCATCACCTATTAATTGTCTCAAAAGAACTTGTGCAGGTTTTGTTAATGAATCTGCTTCATCAAGAATAATAAATCTAAACATATTTGGATCTTGAACATTCATTGAAATTCTATGATTTGTACTATTAATAAAACCATTAATAATATTGTTAACAACATCCATACCTCTGTGACAACTAGCATTGATGTATTTACTCATTATGTGAGCACCAGGACCATATAATTTCTTTAAAGTATCTTTAATTATACTTGTTTTCCCTGTTCCGGGAGGACCATGAAGTATTAAATCAGGAACATTTTTATCATTAATATATTTTTTCATTGCTGAAACAATATGATTTTGAGAAACTATTTCATCAATACTTGCTCTATATTTTTCTATCCAAGGATTATGTTGATTCTTAGCAACATTTTGTTCAAAAAGTGATAGATAATATCCATTCATTATGTATTATTTACTTTCAAAAAAAGAAGCAAAAGTAATAATGAAAATGATCAAAAAATTAATCACTAAAGAAAGAGGATTAAAGATTTATAACTTTTTCATTCATTTTTATTTTTCTGTTTTAGGTTTTAAAAGATTTATTATTGTTTACATGAATGGTTTCAATATTTCTATTCTTTATCATTTGGGATTAATAAATTCATATTTAATCTTCCAAAATTATTTCTATAAATATTTTTCTATTGAAAACAAAGAAAATTCTTTCTGTGTTATTACTTATCAAAATAATTCTGAAAACAAATCAAAAGTTGTAATGCAAAAAGTAGTTAATTATATTGGTAATAATATTAAAGAATTCAATTACAAACAAGAATTGCCTGAATTATATAATCCATTAATCATTAATTTCAATGGAAAGAAAACAAAAATATCTATTGAAAGTAAATTTATTATTGCAATGAATGAAAATAATGAAATAATTTCTTATTTATTTCTTTCAGATATGGAAAATTATTTAAGATATTATTTACATACCAGTAATAAGAAATATGAAGATAATGAATATGAGAATAATAGAAACAATGAGAATAAAAGGAAAAAATATTATTACAATATTCAAACAGGAATCACAATAGCGACTTTCTTTGATGCAATTCTTGGAACTAAAAATATTAAAGTTAAAGAACCTGATTATTTGATTGGCAACACTAATACTGAAATTAATCTTAATAATGACATTTCTTCATTATTCTTGTTTTCCTGATTTTAAGTCTTAGTATTTTTCTAAATATCTTTGATCAAAGGTAATTAGAAAATATTATATACATAAAATAAGGACTAAAGTCAAGCAAAAATTGTTTTTGAATTTATTAAATATATAAATCCTATTTGTATTTTTCAAATCCGGATTTTTCGATGAGTAATAACGACATTATTCATATTGAAGATACTTCTGATATTTATCCTGTTTCTCGTGCTGATCTTTCTTTACTAACTAATGACAATGTATTTGCTATGTCTGTTATGAAGAAAGAACCATATGGAGTTACTAAATATGTTCTTAAAGATAATGGTAATCCAGTTGTTGGATCATCAATAGATCCACGTTTTGGTGTTGTAACTGGAGGTGGTGTTTGTCCTGTTTGCAAAGGAGATTATAAGAAATGTATGGGACATTTTTGTCATAGTAGAATGGTCATTCCAATGTATAATTACACTTGTATCAATTATACATTAGGAGTTTTGGCATGTATTTGTTTCAGTTGTGGTTTTCCTTTGGTCCATGAAAATCAAGCTTTTGTTAGAAAACTTTTTAGTATCAAGAAATTGGATCTTAGATTTGCTGAAGCAAAGAAATTATCAAAACCTATACTCGTTTGTGCTAATTGCAATTTGCCTGCACACAAAGTAGTTTTAGAAAAGAAAACTAATAAATTTTACATTTCTTACAAAATCAAAAAGAAGTCACAAGATGAAGAATCAAAAGAAGGAAAGAAGAAAGCAATGATATTCACAACAGAAAAAGTAAGAAGAATATTTGCAAAAGTTTCACCAATAACACATAAATTACTTGGATTCAATCCTGCTAAATTTAGATTCACTGATTTCTTAATAACTAATTTAGTTTTTGCACCTATTCATATTAGGCCTTCTTCAGTTTCAGGAAGTGAATCAGGAGCACAAGCACATGATGGATTAACAAATATATACAATAAAATAGTTCATTTGAATGAGAATTTGAAGAATACAAGAAGTGATGGACATCTTCATCGTGGAGGAAAATTTGGAGAAACTCTTTCAGCACTTCAAATATTTCTTATTAATCTTGTTACTTCAGATGTTTCTATAATTAGCAAAACAACGCAGAAAAATGGTACTGTTATTGGTGGTGTTGATTCCAAATTGAAAGGGAAATTTGGGAGAATGAGAGGAAATTTAATGGGTAAAAGAGTTGATTTCTCTGCTAGAAATACTATTTCAGGTAATCCAGATATTGATATTGATTGTGTAGCTATTCCTTTTTCATTTGCAACAACAATAACAGTTCCTGAAGATGTTACACCTGCGAATATTGAAAGATTAAGATCATACATACTTAATGGTGATAATTATCCGGGAGCTAACGTTGTTAAAATCAGAAATAATGCAGGAAAATATGAAAAGATAGACACTTTTGATTTGAGGCATGCAGATAAACAAAAAATAGTTGCTGCATTAAAACCAGGAGATGTTGTTTATAGACATTTACTTAATGGTGATATGGCAATTGTTAACAGGCAACCTTCATTACACAAATTTTCCATCATGGCTTTGATTGTAACAATTATTAAAGATCCTAATATATTTCCAATAGGAATTAATACTAATGTTACAAAACCTTTCAACGCTGATTTTGATGGTGATGAAATGAATTGTTTCTTTGTTGCAGGAAAAACTGCAGAAGCAGAACTAAGAATTTTGATGTCTGTTGGAAGTAAAATCATGAGTTCATCAAATTCAAAACCAATTATTGGTCCAAAGCAAGATTCAGTTATTGGTATTTGTATGATGAGTATGGATGATGTATTTGTATCTTCACAATGGTTGGCAAATGCATTGACTTCTGTAACATTAGAAGGTAATAAATCATCAGAAATTCTTGGTGGTAAATCACGTGAAGATAGAGTTGTTGCTGATACATACAAAGGAGTAACGAGTAAATCAACAATATTACCTATTTACAAAGATGATCAAAAAGCAATAGAAGAGAAATCTTTAATTGTTCCAAAGAATAGATTATTTTCTGGTCGTGAAGCTATTAATTACATACTTCCTCCGAATATTAATTACAAAAGAGATGGATTGGAAATATCTAATTCAAAACTAATTTATGGAACATTGAAAGCAAAAGATTTAGAGACTATTGTTCAATTGTCTTTGTATACAAATGGAAGTAAAATAACTCTTGATTTCATTGATAATACTCAAAGATTTTCATTACAATTTCTTAAATCTCACGGATTTTCTGTTGGTATTGGTGAATTAGTTTTTCCTGAACAAGTAAAAAGAAGTATTCGTGAAATTATTGCTTCCACATATCATGAAATTCTAAGTGAATTAACTGAATATGATAATTGTCCTCGTGGAGTTATTGGTAAGAATATCACAACAATTGAAGGTTATGAAGCTCATGTAATTAGTAAATTACAAAATGCACAGAAAGCAATTCAATCAATGTTAATGAATACTATTGATCCTAAATCAGGATTTGCTTTAATGGTTAACACTGATACTTCTGGTTCCCCTTCGACAATAACAAGTATTTGTGGAGCAGTTGGAACAACAATTGTCAATAGGAAAAGAATCCAAATGAAATACAATAATCGAACAACACCTCATTACACACAATTTGATTCATCACCTGCTGCTCGTGGATTCTGTGCTAACAACTTCATGACAGGTTTGGATTCAAAAGAAATGTTCTTCCATTTGATGTCTGCTTGTGAAGGTTTAATTAATACAAATGTGAAAACTGCTGATACGGGTTACATTGTTCGCAGAATGGTCAAAGTAATGGAAGATATGAAAGTTTGTTATGATGGTTCTGTTAGAAATGGTAATGGAAACATGGTTCAATTTGTTTATGGAGACAATGGAATTTCAACTGAAAGGCAGCAAGGTAAACAGAAATTAATTACTATGTCAATGTCAAATCAAGAAATATTTGATAAATGTCTTTACACAATAGAAGAAATTAATAATTTTCCACCTAATCATTTAGGAGAATATTACACAGACAAAATCAATAATGATATTGGTAAGAAAATCATTACTTTGAGAGATAATTTACGATTTGTTCAAAGTAGAATGTCATGGAATTTATCTAATTTTGAGGATACATATTTCTTTCCAGTGAATCTAAATCAATACATTCAAGAAATTATTGTTTCAAGAAAATCATTACCAAATCAATCAGAAATAGTTCATCCACTTAATGTTTTGAAAATGATAGTTTACATGTATTCTGATGATAGATCCAAAATTGTTTATTATCCAAATGAGAAAAAGGATAAATTTCCTATTAAAACTAGAGATGATGGTGATGCAAAAACAATGTTAAAATATTATCTTTTTGATGTTCTTGCACCAAGAAGAGTAACACATGAATATCAATTAACAACACTTGAATTTAGGGAAGTTGCTAGACATTTCTTTAAAAAGATTCAAATAGCAAGAGTAAATCCAGGTGATTTAGTTGGTGTTTCATCTGCTCAAGATATTATTGAACCAATTACTCAAGCAAATTTAAAATCTTTTCATGTTGCTGGTTCAGGAAAAACAATGACTAGAGGTGTTCAACGTTTGAAAGAACTCTTTGAAAATAAACGAGATATTTCAACACCAAAAATGCGTGTTGTTTTAAAGAGAGAATATTGTACTGATAGAAGATTTGCTGAAATTGTTGCTAATATTTTGATTAACACTACTTTTATAAATATAGCTAGTTCTGCTGTTTTTCAATTTGATGGAAATCTTGCTAATCCACAAAGTTATCATTGGATTGATAGAACTTATAATATTATTAATTGTGATTTGAGAAATGAAGCTGATAATAAAAGTTTATTGATATCAACTCCTTTCATTTTCAGAATTATTTTAAGTAAACAGAAAATGATTAGTAGACATATTACAATGAATGATATCAAAACAGCATTTTGTGAAAATTGGAATAATAGAAATAGTATTTTAGGTGATGTAACTGGAAAATCTGGTGCAAAAGTTCCAAAGAAAGATTACAAGAAAATTATTGAAAAAGTAACAAGATGTGTTTTGACAACTAATGATGAAGATGCAATTATTCATGTGAGATTTGATATGTCTGATTTTAATTTTTCAACAATTATTAAATTCTTTTGTATTGTGATGTGTAGATTTTCATTGAAAGGTTATCAAGGCATTGTTGATGCTGATGTCATTGAAGAAAAGAATGTTCCTGTGTTTCAAAAAGACGGAAGTATTGCTAGAGAAACACAATATTATGTTGTTACTGATGGTATTAATTTGCCTTGTTTGTCAGATATTAGAATTGTTGATTTAACAAGAAGTTATTGTAATTCTGTTTTGCATGAACTTGAATACAGAGGATTAGATGCAGCTAGAAATTTATACATTATGGAATTTACTTCTGCAATAGCAGCAAGTGATATCTTTGTTAATTATCAACCTATTGAATTTGTAACAGATGTTGTTACACATACAACAGGAGGAATATTAACAATTAATAGACATGGTGCTAATAAATTAGAAACAGGACCATTTTCTCGTGGAACATTTGAGAAAACAAGAGAACAAATGAATAATGCTGCTATGCATGATAAACCTGATTTGATTCTTAGTAATTCTTCTAAATTAATCTTTGGTCAACCAATTAATGGTGGAACATCTAGTTTTGATATTTCTGTTGATTTAGAATATGAAAGAAGAATGCATAAACAAGTTCTTAAATATTATGAGAAATTTAAAGCTCCTGGAAAAATTAAGATAACTAATAAGAATGTTGATAGAAATATTCCTAAAGAAAATGTTGTTAATCTCAGTAATTTAATTAATAATTCAATGGCAGGGCAATTACAAAAAGGTTTAAATTTGAATCCGTATTCTCAAAATCAGAATAATATTTATGGTGGAACTAATTTGCATAATCAACAATATTCTAATGAACAACAATATCAAAACTATAATTATCAACAACAATATTATGATAATCAACAACAATATTATGATAATCAACAACAATATAATTATCAAACAACTCAAATATACTAACTTTTTACAAAGAATTTAATCAAATGCTTTGTAAAAAATGATACAGGAACTATTGTATAGAAATTATTTGATAAACATTGTATTGTCATGCAATTTCAAGGTTCTCAATTTTCACCTGATATGTTTAATCAAGGATTGTTTCAACCTAATCAAGGATATCCAAATCAAATGCAGCAAAATCAAAATCAAATGCAACCAATGAATTATCAATTTCCTGGAAATATGCAACAAGATCAATCCTTCATGAATCAAAATCAACCTTTTATGAATCAATTACATTCAAATCAACAAGGAAATTTACAAGGGCAGCAAATGCAATTTAAACCACAACCAGTTAATCAATCCAATTTTTTTCCTGGGAATCAACCAAATATTCCTCGAATTAATGGAGAAAATAATAATGAACAAATTGAAAATGATGAGAAGAATCAATCTTCTATTTTTCAACCTCAAATCAATCAACAAGTTCAAGAACAAAAGAAAGCGTCTGAAGATCAAAAAAAACAATTTCAAGAAGAGAAAACTGAAAATCAACAATCAACTGAAATGATTCTTCATGCTACTCCTGAAATTAGTGATAATAATATGGATACTTATACATTAGATTTACCAAATGTTAATGCAAGAGCTATTGATATTCCCAATACAAATTTTAGAAAACCTTCGCAATTTGGAAATAATCAAATGCAAATACAACAACAAAATTTTCAAAATCAAAGATATCAAAACCAACAACAAAATCAAATTGTTGAAAGAAATCCTGGAAGATTTGCTTCAATACAACCACTTCCTAAAATGCAAACATTCGTTTCACTTACTAAACTTAGAAATAATTATATTGGTGAAAAAACAGGTTTACCCCATCACTATATTTATGAAAATAGTCATTTCGATATTAATAATGTTATTGTGAATTTTGATAAACCTTTTATTCCCGAAAAAGATGGTAAACCTACTAATGATAAATATTATAATTTGGTATATAAAGTACAGAAACCTAATGGAACAATACAAAATACTAGATTGTTCTTCAAAACAAATGAAATATTATTAACAAACACTTTTGGTTGTACTGCTTCACCTGATAATAAAAAAGACTTAGAAAAGAAAAATCAAAAACCAAGTTCTATTGCAATACCATTAGATGATTGTCCAAATTTATTAAAATATTTATTAGAACTTAATGCTTTTGCAAAAGATCAATTGAAATACATTGATATTGAACATGAAAGAAAAATGCGTGATTGTCAATTATTAAGACAAAGGACTGATTTATCAACAGAAGCTATGCTTGAAGAAATTAAAAGTCTTGGAATTTTTAAATATTGGGATGCTGTAAAAACTGGAGGTGTTGTTCAAGGTAAAAAGGACAAAACTAAAAAGTATGAATTCCCATCAAGAGTTGCTGTAAAAATCAAGAATAAACAAAATTCTCCTGGAATTAATGTTAATTGTTACACCTACCAAAATGTTCCCAAACCAATTGGTGTTGAAGATGGAGATGCGGAGAAAATAGATTCTTCAGAAGTTAGAACATATGATGATATTGAATATTTTATTACTAAAGGATTTACAATTGTATGTGAATTTTGTCTGCCTAATATAGCTGCATTTGGTGGTTTAAGTGGATGGAAACTTAATTTTGCATTAACTGCCATTTATTTGAAATGTGATGCAACTGGACAACCTTTAGGTTCTGTTTTAAATTCAGGTGAGATTAATGAAAAAAATAAAGAATTAAAAGAAGGCAATGATTCTAATAATTTCATACTAGCACCTAAAAATCTTATTCTCGGAGAAACTTTTACTCCAGGAAGTAATTCTTTTGCACCGAATCAAAATAATAATTCAATGTTTGCACCAAGACCCAGAGAAGAACAAACACAAACATTTTGATTCTAGATTAATTAATTCTTTTTGATCAAAGAGAATTAATTATTCGTTCAATATCCTTCAAAACAATTGTCACTATTAACAAATACTTGTGTAATCTTTACAAATCAAGATGATGCCTACTTATGTTCCGTCTCAAGGAAGAGTGTCCAAACTTCCAAGTTCATCTAATCAAATTCCTAATAATAACATGAGATCTGGTAATTTTAATAATCAAGGAAGAAATGCTGTTCCTTATATGAATAATGTTAGTGGAGGTTTTGATGCTGTTAGACAACATGGAAATAATTCTTCACAACAACCTTACAATGTTGCTGGTTATAGTAATAATATTCCTGCAACTGTCTCACCAATAGTTCATGTTCCTCAACAAGTTCATACTCAACATCAATCTCAAATGAATAATCAACAATTACAAATTCCTCAACAACAACCATTGCCACAACAGCCATTACAACAAAATACTATGATGAATAGTACTGTTCCTTTATCAACCAATAATTCAAATGTTAGTTCAACACAAAATAGTCCTAATCAAATGAATGGAATAAATCCAATTCCTAATCAAGTACCAATTATTCCTAATCAACAAAAGAATCATTCAGCTTTGCATAATTTCAATATTTCAAATATGATACAACAGCAGCATCAAATGAACATGAATAGAAATCAACAACAATTACAATTTCAACAACCATTACAACATAATCAACAAATACAACCATTACAACAAAATACTAATTCTCAAAATAATCAAGTTCAATCAATGGAAATGATTTACAATACTCAACAAAATCCATTTTTAACTTCGAAAACCAATATTGTTTCTCCTATTAATAATTCTGTTCCAATTAATAATTCTACAGCAACTAATAATTCCACAGCAACTAATAATTCTATTCCAACTAACAATACAATTCCACATAATAATGTAGCGCCTAGAACTAACCCTTCAATCAAAACAAATAGAGATAGAAGATTCAAGAAAATTATTGAAACTGAAGCTCCTATTCCTAAACAAATAGACAATCCAAGTGTTATTATTAGTGATTTTAAAGATAGGAAATCCAAAGTTCCTATTAGTTATTTGAAAAGTAAAAATAGGAAACTTGTTCTTCAATCTCCATTTTTCAAAATCATTTCTATTGAAAAAACTTCTGATCCTAAATTCTTTAAATTCACTCTTGTTATTCATTCAGAAAACAAAGAAAGTAAAGAATGGTTGGATTGGGTTACTGAATTAGAGAAATATGTTGAGAATAAAATATCTGCTAATTTTCAAAAATGGTTTAATAATTCACAATCCACTATTACTTGTTATGAGTTTATCAAAAAGAATATTAATATTCAACCTTCTTTTGTTTCTGATAATAATATTATCAAAGCTGGAAAGATCAAAGCTAAATATGGTCATATAATCTTTGTTAGTAATGAACTTGAAATAGTTGATGAATATGGAAATCAAATGAAGATCGAAGATATTTCCATGAATCATGATATTAGTGCTATTTTAGAATTCCAATCAATTTGGATAGATTCCACAACTCCAAATAATTCTTATGAATTAATAGTTGTTCCTCATAGTTTAATGGTTAGAGAATCTCATTACTTGTCTCTCTATTCACCTCAAGTAAAATATGGATTTAATAAACAATGTTCTAATAATTCTTGTGATAATGAAGAAGATCCATTAATTAAATTACTCATCGATTCTCACAGTAAAGGAAAGAAAGTAGTTCAAATTGATAATGAATGGAAGAAAGAACAAGATACTATTTTGTATGATCAATCATCATTAAATCCAGTTGAATGTTATTTCAGTGATGAAGAACAATTAGAAGATTATATTAATAATGACATTGATGATGATATTGATACTTATGATCCTGATAATTATGTGAAACATTCTGATGAAAAAATAAATCAACAACTTGAAAATTTTGAATCAAGTTTACATGCTTCTAATAAAGAATTTTTTGAAGAAACAGCTAATTCTGTGAAAGCAGTTTTAATAGAATCATCACAAATATTCAATGAAGAAATGCAAGAATTTGAAAAAGAAGCTGAAGAATTAATTACTCAATGCAGATTAGGAGCTGAAAAGAAAGCTCAAATAGGAATTAAATTATTTCCAACAGTGATCTCTTCTGAATTCCCTAATTTACTTTCTGAATTTAGTGAAAGAATGGGTTTAAGAAAACAAAACAAAGTTAAAGTTCAAGAAATTAATGATGATGAATCTTCAACACCAATTGTTAATTCAAATCCAACTTCAATCCCAACATCACAAAATGACAATTCAGGAGTAAATGAAAATAATAGTGAAACATTTCATGAAATTGAAGATAATGATGATAATGATAACAATGATAATTCAGATATTAAACATAGCCCTGTTTTAGAAATAACAAATAGTACTAATAATGGAAATGAAACTTCATTGCTTAGTTCTGAATATGATGTTCTTTCAAAATTAGAGCATGACATTGATTTGAACTAATTTTTTAATATTTCTTTGATCAAAGAAATATTAATTACTTTTTCAATATCAATTCATAAGGAATATTGTGATTATTGTTGAATATGGGATTATTAATATCAAACAATTGTTGAATAGAAGAATCTTTACTTCTTGTGTATTTTTTCTTTGGCAATTTCCTCTTGTTATCTCTTTCATTCTTTTGCTGAATAAGAAGTTTTTTGATATCTCCGAAATTGATATTGGAATAAATTACATCTTTTTCTTCTGTTTCTATTTGTGTATTCTCGAAAACAGGACTAGTTGTAATTGATGAATCAGTTGAACTTTCTAATGAAGAACATATTGAAGATTGAAATGAAGAATTTATTGATGATGATTTCTTCAATTTCTTTTTGATTTCATCAACATATGGCAACATGAATCTAATAACTAAATTTTCAATAGCCCATTTGAAGAAATTTAATTGACACAAAGAAGTAAGAAATTTAACAGTTACATATTCATTAAAACCATAATGAGGATATTCATAAACAAAGATTAAATTACCTCTACGACAATAAGGATCGAAATTTTTCTTATCTAATTCATCCATTGCACGATTATATCTTTTTGAAACATTGAAAATTATTGTTTCTTTTGTTTGATTGTTTGTAATATTGTATGAAATATTCCTTTCATAAGCATATTTAATAACAAAATATTCTATGATTCTTGGAGCTACTGAAGGAATATTTGGATTGTAAATATATTTCTCGAATGAAGATTGTGAACCATTAATATTTTTCTTTGTTCTTGAAATACATGAAATGAATGTAAGAACATTATTCTTATTCTGTGAAAAGAATTTTTTATTCAATGCAATTCTATTAAGATCTCCTGCGAGAAATTTAACTCCTTCAAGTTTGTGAATAGAACATTTGTGTTCTTTTGGATCTGTTGGTTGTAGTTGCCTTGTTTCTATTTGTAATTTTACTTTTTTCCTTTTTGAACTTCCTCTTTTTGGAATACTATCAGAATTAACTGGAATATTATTAGTGAAATTAGGAGAAGTAATATTCAAAATATTGTTTTGATTTACATTTGAATAAGATTGAAAGACTGGTGAATTTGTTTGAAAGATTGGTGAATTTGTTTGAAAGATTGGTGAATAATTAGTATTTGATATTGGTAATGAATGATATTGATATTGTACTGGAGATTGTTGAGCAGATGAATTCTGAAATGTTGGAGAATACTGTTGGATTATTTGTGGAGAATTATCCATTTTCTTTTAATAAAAAACAAAACTTTCACAATATAAATCAATGTTATAATTTTATTTAATTAAAGTAAATGGCTCAAAATAATGAAAAAATTATTGCTGATATTTTGGGAAATGGATTTTATTCTTATAAATATGGAGGAATGTTGCCAAATATTAAAGAAAATTCTAATAATTTCTTTGCAAATACAAAATCATATTCAAATGCAACATCATTAAATAATTTCTATATAATTCCTCAGAAATTCTATCCATTACTTCCACAATCTAATTATAATTACAATAGAAATTCCTATAATTATTATATAGATCAAATGAATAACATAATTATGTCTGAATCACAGATTATTGAAATGATTTATGAATATGCTAAAAATTATCAATTATACAAAATAACAGAAGATAATGTTGTTGTTATTGATTCTGATTTGAATATTATAAATGCTTTTGATTTAGATAGTAAAGATTCAATAATTAAAGTTACTGAAGTAATTCCATTACTTAGAATGACTATAAATAAACATTTTCTAATTACTACATTTAATAATTAGAAAATAATAAAATATGGAAGATACTAATGCTCCACCAAGAATCCAAAGAAAGAATATTCCAAGGAGATTTGCTAATGGAACTTATTCTCAAATACAACAAAATCCGAGTGATTCTTTGATTAGAAATATTAATAATCCATTTAGAAATCAAATTGATTTTGAAGAACCTAAACAAACGAAAATTAATGATTACATTCCTTCGTCAAAAGTTAATGATTATAATATTCCCCAATTAATCAATAATTACAATATTCCTCAAACAATTGATAATTATGATCATAATAGAAGAGATTCATTAAATAGAAATGAAAATGATAGAAATGAAAAATATAGACATAGAAGAAATAATAGAAAACATAAGAAACAAAATTCTAAAAGAAATCATAAAAAATATTATTCAAGTTCTTCTGAATCTGACACAAAATCAGAATCTTCATCTTCAGAAGAATCTAACAATAATAATATTGTTGACAATAAAATTTTAATGATGAAATATGTGAAATTAAAAGGGAAATACAAAACACTCGAAAAAACAATACTACTATTAAATGCTAGAATTAATAAACTAGAAGAAGATAATAATTATGATTCATTGAGTGATTGTGATTGTTCCAAATGTAATCCTCCTAAAATTATTCCTAATACAAATCAGTTTCCTAAGAATGTGAATCAACATTTTTCTAATTACAATAATAATAATCAAGTTCAACAATCCCAATATTATACTTCTCAACAAAATTCTAATAATACTTATTATCCTTCTGGTCCTGAATATAGTAATTATAAAAATCAATTCAAACCAAATCAACTACAACAATCTCAATTACAACAACCTCAATTACAACAAAATGATTATAGTTTGAGTGATAATGATTATTCTGATAATGAAACAGAATATCAAAAACAAACTAGAACTGATCAATTGAAGATTTCTAATGAAAATAATCAAAAAGAATTACCAAAAGAAAAAACAAAAATTATTAAGGAAGAAATTATTAAAGAACAAGACATTATTAAGGAACAAGAGTTAATAAAAGAGAAAGAAAATATTGAAAATGAAACTAATAATTAATCTTCTATATTTGATTAAATATAGAAGATATGAAAAGATTATTAGTAATTGGGAATATTTCTGAATTACAGAAAATTAGATTAACAAAACAATTAGTTTCATGGGAAATAATTACAATGTCAAGTTCTTCATTTTCATTACCTCTTAAATGGAAAGAATTATACAGTAAATTTAAACATTATAATGATGAAAATCCAATTAATGAAATATCTAAAATGATAAGATTTGTTATTGCATTAGGTTTTCTTTCAGAAAATAATGGAATAGTTATTGATTCAAATATCAGATTAAAGAAACCTATTCCTAATAATCTACTTTCTCAGAAAACTATTTTGATTGATGAAGATTTTCTTGTTTTCATTAATAGTGAAAACACATATAATGTATATGATGATTTATACAATGAAATAATTGAAGGAATGGAAACATATAATTGGATGTGTGATCCTAAAAGTTTCTTCAAATATGTTAAAAGTTTTATTAATTTTCTCCCTAAAAATACAGTTGAAAAAATAAATAATAATAATGAATTAAGTAACAATACTATTTTCATTTCTTTATGATTATAAGGAAATGAAATAATCTAGAAACTTCCAGCATAAACATGAAGACCAGTTGTTTTGATATTGTTTGGATAGAATATTTCATTATTGATTCCTTGAGTTCCATCAGTATTAGTAATTGTTTTGAATGAACAAGCTTCTTTTAACATATTTCTAATTGTTTGAACAAAAGTTATATTCTTAGATAATGGAGGATTTTTCTTTGCTATCATTGAAACAATTGTTCCTGTGACAACAGGTGTTGCCATTGATGTTCCAGAAAGTGTTGCATAACTACCATTGTAATAAGTAGACATGATAGAACTTCCAGGTGCATTAATATACACAGAACTTCCCCAATTTGTATATCCAGCATATGTATTGTAATCAGGACTATCACTAGCAGCCACTGTTATGACATTAGGAACTCTAGCAGGAGAACAATAAGATGCATTAATAGCTTCATTTCCAGCAGCAGAAACAACAATAATTCCTGATTGAAGAAGTAATGAAACAGCAGAATCTAATTCAGGACTTGCTGACCCTCCCAATGACATATTAACTATTCCATAACCATCCCATTTCTTTCCTCTGTTTTCAAGAATCCATTTCAATCCATTAACAATATTAATAATTGTTCCTGAACCATCAGCAGCGAGAACTTTAATTGCCCAGATTCTGGCTCCAGGAGCAACACCAACAACACCAAAATCATTATCATCAGCGGCAATTATTCCAGCAACATGTGTTCCATGACCATTTTGATCTGCATAATTATTGATGTCAAGTGAAGTAAAATTAGCTCCACCAACTAAACTTTGTAAATCAGAATGCGGAGTTACTCCAGTGTCAACAATAAATACATTAATATCTTTTCTATTAATTAATGAACCTGTTTTGTCTCCTGCTTTTTGCGAAGAATGATCTGCTCCTATTCTTGTAATGAATTTCCCAATAATCTGTGATTGTTGATTAGCATAAGCTCTAATTGTAGGATTTATTGTATGAGGATTTTGTTTCGCTGCTTTAACTCTCATACTTAATGTTTTAAGTTTTGTTAATTCATTATCTGAAGGATGATCTCTTTCAGGTAAAGCAGCTATTTTAGCTTGTTGGAATTGACTTGCTAATTGAGCATTTTTCTTTCCTTTGATAGTATCAACAAGATCTTGATGATATTGTTGTGCTCTTGTTCCCATTTTGTTTTCAAGATTATAATAGATTAAGGTTTATTATTCCTCTATAGATGAATAATAAATCAATTGTAAACATAATTATATTCATAATCATAATTATTTTGTCGAGAAGTTCTGTTGAATTGATCAAATGAAATATTATTATTGGTTTGTTTCTTATTAATAGTTTGTTCATTTGTTAATTGTTCACTAAATTGTTTTGTTGATTGTTTATTATTTTTGTTTCTACTAGCCCATTTATGATACATATTGTAAACAATCATTAGAATAATTATTGAAAATATCCAAAGAACAAATGCTTTAACAATAGAAGCCATTTTAATGTAATTATTCTTTAATTTCAAATAATAATTTTCCGTTGTCCTTGTGTCTACGAAAACATCAAAAACAGGTTCATACAAATATTCATAAACAGAAGTTATAAATTTGTATGTAACAAAACTTCCTAATATTGATACTGTTATTAAATCAATATGACCAAAAAACTTCACAGGATCATAGATTTCCTTTGATTTTTGTTCTATCTTTTGACTTAGAAATTTTGAATTATTATTGTTATTTGTTTCTTGATTATTATTTGTCCCTTGATTATATTCCATTGATCTTTTCTTGTTTGATTCTCTTCTAATATCATGATAACCAGAAGGATCGAATAATAATTGATCCATTAATTATTAAAAATATAGTTTAGTAAATATAGTTGATTAATAATTAATCAAATGCAAGTTCAAAATAATCAAACTGTTAATATTAATATGAATGAAATGAATGGAGTTATGAATCAAATGCAACAACAATATTATACTATTAATGAGAATGATTATCAAGTATATCTTTCTTTATACAATAAATCAGATTCAATAGAGAATATATTGAATACAAAATATCAAGAATTTGTTCATAAATGTAAAGATATGAAACTTATTAAACTTTGTATTAATAAGTTTAGGAATATTATTATTCCTGTTTTGAATAATCAAACTAATTCTATTCCTTTTAATGCAAAATCATATTTGGATAATTTTTCTATTTTCATTGTTATTATTAATCTATTCTTTACAAATGAAATTGATATTTTTGATACAAAGGATAATATCCCTATTATTCTGAATATAGATCAAATGATTAAAGGTGTGAGAAAAAAGAAAGAACATATTACTTTGTCTTTCTTTGAAGATGTTAAAACAATGGTAAATATTAAAACTACAGGAAAAAAAGCTAATTATGAGAAAACTATTTTCATAGAAGAAGAAATACCCAATTATTTCGATTATGATATTTACAATAAACTTTCTTTGAATTATTCAAATACAATTATTAACTTTGAAAGATTAATAAATAGAATAATTGAAATTGTTAATGAACATTCACTTATGCCTCAACAAACTATTTTCCAATTAGTTAGTAATCATATTTTCAATACACAATACATTGAAAAATATGATATGCAAATTCCACAGAATCCAGGAAGTTTATTGCAAATGTTATGATTTTTCTATTTCTTTTGATCAAAAGAAATAGAAAAAGATTATGTAAACAGATTTGAATGTTCAGGTATACCAACAATATCTCCAATTGGCCTTCCACTTTCTTCATTCCATACATTAGTTTCTTCTGGTTCAGATTCTCTAAATTCTTCTCCAATATTTTCTTCTTCAAAACCAATTTCTTGGCCCAATTCTTCTCTTTCTTCTTCCAAACCTCTTTCTTCTTCTAGTAATCTTTCTTGTTCTCTCCTTCTTTCTTCTAAAAGTTCTCTTTCTTGTTCTCTTTGTCTTTCCATTTCCCTTTCTTGTTCTCTTTGTCTTTCCATTTCTCTTTGTCTTTCTTGTTCTTCTCCATATCTACTTTCAACTGATAACTGAACATTAGGATCTAACATTGGCCTATTTTCTTCTTCAAATTCATGAAATTCAGGTTCATCATCTTCTGGATCTCCTCCATACATTGATGTCATTCGTCCAGATTTTTGAAAAGGTGAATACAAACCATTCCCTCGATTATTCCAATTATTTCCATTATTACCCCCTCTATATGAATTATTTCTTCTGTTATTATTTCCTCCTCTATATGAATTATTACCACCACCTTGAATGTAATTATTACCACCACGATTCCATGAATTTGGAGAACTAAATGATTGTTCAAAAGTTGGATTGTTCAAAGAATTAATATCAATATCTTTACTCGGATACAAATATTTTGGATTCATTTCAAAATATTATTTTTTCTTCTAATTCTTTCATTTAACAAAGATATTGATTTTTAAAAAGAAATTGATTATTAAAAATTCAAAAAAGAGAAAAACAATGTTACTAATTGTCTAAAATGAGTTTTATACAATCAATAAATGAATTATCTAACAAAATAGTTGTTAGAAAAACTAATAGAAAACAAATTAATGAAAATAATGATGAAAATGATAATTGGTTTTTTGATATCTTAAAAGATTTTTCTAATGCATTATCAGTTTCATTTCAAAGATATCATGGAATAGAAATATTACCAATTAAGAAACCTGAAATATCAATTGAAAAGTCAAGAGAATTAGATCAATTAAGAAATAGAAAACATATGGCAGAAATCTTCATACCATTTTTTCAAGTATTGGATTTATATGATGAAATTGTTATGCTATATCCTGATATTCTTCTTGTTGATAATGAAGAATTACATAGAAAAAAGAAAACAATACTTATTGATAAACTTCGAGAAATTCATGAAAATGAAGTTGAAAATGAAGAAAATCAACCGTGTTCTTCTTGTGGAAGTACTGAAACTATGGAAGATGAAAAAGGTAGTTCATTAATTTGTGCTGGTTGTGGTCTTGTTATTGATAATCTCCTTTCCAATACACCGGAATTTCTTGATTATGGAAACAATGATAATTCCAATAGAGGGAAAGTTCATGTTAGATGTACACAACCTGCTTCATCAACATACTTTGAAAATAGAAATCAAGAACCTATACTTGCTAATGCAAATACAGGAAAATCAAAATCAATGCATTGGATTGCAAGGATATCAGATACAAATGAACAAGTTCTTATGAAACATTTCAATGAAATTACTCAAAAATGTCATTTGATTAAATTTAGACATGATCAAATTAAGAATGTTTGTAATCTTGCTAAACATTTGTATGCATCTATTTACCAATTTAGATATTATGATGGCACAGACAAAGTTAAAAGAATTGTTCCCAGAACAAAGAATTTGAAAGGAATGTTAGCAGCATGTATAGTTAAATCATGCAATCATTACAGAATACCTAAATCATTAAAAAGAATAACAAATGTTTTTGAAATTGACAAAACTAGATTATCAAAGAACATTAACAAATTTGATAGAGTTGCAGAATTAATAGTTGAATTCCAGAATTATAATCTTAATGAACAATGCACAACTGCTGAATACATTACTGAATTTGGAAGAGAACTCGGTTTTGATGAAAAATCTATTAATGAAGCAATTTTAATAGATGTTAATACAACGAAATTAAGATATATCATTAATCATAATCACTGTTCTCTTTCTGCTGGAATTCTATATGCTGTTGCTAGAAGACATAATTATTTTGGTCTTTCGAATACATTTGAAAATGAATTGATTGAATTGCATGATGTATCAAAGATGATAATGACTAAAATAAGTAATGAAATAATTGAACTCTATGATATTTTCATTTTCACTGATTTCATTAATTATTATACAAACTTGAAAGGAATAGGAAAAGTTAAAGTAGAAGATTATGATAATATAGTTTTTGACAAACCAGTATTTCCTTCTGATATTCTCGGGAAAGTTGATAATAACAATGATGAGATTGCTCAAAATCAAATTGTTAATTTAGTTAACAAACATAGTGAAAGTCAGACTAATTCTCAAATAATCCAAAATCAATTAAATCAAGAAAATCAATTGAATCAAGAAAATCAATTGAATAAATTTCTAGACATGGAATTGGTGAGAGAATGCAATTATTATCATGAAACGCCAGTTAATTATGTTAATTATCAAGGCAAAGAATCTGGAGATATTAACAATGATTATTATAATAGTGAATTGGACGGAGAAACTTATTCATTATCATCATTAGATATTCCTCATTCATTTACAACTGAAGATTTAATTAGTGATTTTTATAATTTCTGACTTTATTAATAGGAATCAAAAAAATGAATTTTATTATGATAATGATAAAATTCATTAAGTTTCTTGTTAAAAATGCCATTAATAAATCGTGAATATTATTTTGATTTATCAATTGATGATTATCCAACAGATACTTGGAATTATGATTTATTAAAGAACTTCAATGTTATTAATTTCATTAATCCAGAATCATATTGGGATGAATTAATGGATATTATTGATGCAACAGATGCAGATTCTATTCAATTACAAAAAGTAGAACAAAGAACAATGATTAATGATACAAATATTAGTAGTAATAATAGAAAAATTTCAGTATTACAAGAATTAAATGATAACTTAGTCAAAACTGTTTTAAATGCTTCATTTCGAGTTTTTCCACCACCTTCATTGTTATTTACAATGTTGAATCTAATTCATCCAATGGATATTAAAGTAATAATTTTAGGCCAGGATCCTTATCCTCAAACATTTCGCGCTTCTAATGGAAGAATATGTCCATTTAGTATGGGAGTTGCAACATCAATTCCAAAAGATGCTGCTTATATTCCAGGAGCATTAGCTAATATTTTCGATAATATGATTAAATTTGGTCATTTATCAGGAAAACCAAATCATGGAAATATTTCTAGATGGGCAGAACAAGGAGTATTTATGATTAACACTGCTTTTACTGTTGAAGAAAATAAATCTGGATCACATGATATTATTTGGAAGAAATTTTCTTATTTACTTCTCAAATATGTTTTAGATCTTCATAAAAAAGATTTAATAATTCTTGCTTGGGGTGCAGCAGCAAATGCAATGTGTAAAGATATTAATGTTAATATGTCTGATCATCATATCATTACAAGTAGTCATCCATCAAGAAGAAGTGCTGCTAATCCAATGTTAGGTTACAAATATAATACAAATGAAACAGAAACTATGGAAAAGACTTCATATCCAGCGTTCAATTCAATTGATCATTTTGGTTTAGTTAATATTCAATTAGAAGTTAAAGGAAAAGGAAAAATTGAATGGGGAAAACCTTGGATTCCAGGAGTTGGTGTAATTAATGACACTGTTCAACCAATTCAAACAACAAAAACAATAGTTGATCCATCCAATTATCAAACAAAACCAAGAACTCCTAAAATAACACAGAAAAAAGTAACTGTTACTGCTGTTAAATCTAATGTTTTTGTTGATCCTTTAAATTCTAATTTTAATACAAATCAATTGTAAATTTTTCCAATATAATTTTCTAATAGATTGATTAATCTATTAGAAAATTTAACAATGTTCATTATTGGTAATTCATTAATAATAACATTTTCACCAATTGTTTTCTTATTTGTTATTTGTTTAAGAAAATTCTCTGAGAATTCAATTATTAAAAATAAAAAATTAGATAAAAAATCTAAAGGAAATGACAAAGAAATAAAAGATAATAATTCTAATGGATTTATTGATGAACTCAAATTCATTGAATATATATTTTTAATATTATCATCAATCAATTTGTTTATTCTAATAATTAATGGTTTATTAAAATTGCTTAATTATGTAGTTTCAGAAATAGATTTGATTTTATTATTTGTTTTTGTATTTGTTAGTTTGAAAGTAGATTTTATTACTTCAATTATTAGTATTTTGAAACCATTAAAAGAAACTAGATTTGTTAAACGGATAATTCATGATTTAATTTGCCCATATTCATTATTCTCAGAATATTTTGATATTCAAAAAAGGAAAAACATTGAAATAATTAAATATTTAGATTTCTGGAATTATTATAATCATATTGCTTCCAACAAATACAATAAAAAAATTGCTTCTAATTTTATAAATTATTTTGCGTCTCAAAGTGTTGATAATCTTTTCGGTTACTTTGGTAACATTGTTAATGAAATTAATAATGAAAATGAATCTGAATCTGAAGAATCTGAACCTGAAGAATTGGAAATTAAATCAAAAAATAAACCAACAATTAATAAAGAAATCAAAACAATAGATAATTTCGGATTTACAGATGATGATATTTCCAGTTTTGCTAATGAAACCATATTGTTAGAATAATTAATTTTTCTATTGATTAATAGAAAAGTTAAAAAATTATGTTACTAGTAAAAATTGAAGTAACAACAAATGAATAAATTTCCTTATTAATTTTGATAAGATTATTGATTTTTTTAATTTTTAAAATGCCTCCTGCTAGTTCTAAATTTCAAAATAATAATGGTAATGGAATCAATAATAATTTTGATATTAATTACAATCCAAAAGTTCATGGATATATAGCACCAACATTATCAGATTTCTTAAAAGCAAGAACAAATATTGCTGATTATGATAATGTTAATAAGTACAAATATAATTATGAACCTATTTGGAAATTATTTGATTTATTCTTTTCAAGAAACTCATATGTTCTTGCTCAACCACATCTTGATAGTTATGATCAATGTATGATGGAAACACGTATTGCTCTTTATGAAGATCCAAATGGTTATGTTATTCATGATGAAATCATTGGAAATAAGAGAATTAGACATCGTTTAATTTTTACTGATACTGGATTAAGACCTGCTTCAACAGAAACAAATTCATCAGGAATACTTAAACCAATTGATGCTTTCAATGGAAGTTTTGTTTATTCTGCATACATGGTAGCAACAGTTACTTATTTAATTGATACAATAATTCTTGATGGTCCTGGAACAGAAAAAGAAAGAACAACAACTATTCAACGCGGAGCAACAGAGAAAGATGTTATCATAGACAAACCACCAATCATGGTTAAATCAAGAATATGTTCATCAGTTATTGCTCCTGAAACTATTAATGTTCGTGAAGATAAAAGAGAACCTGGTGGTCAATTCATTGTTTCAGCAGAGAAAGTTATTGTATCAACAACTAATTCTATTCCTAGGAAAATGACTATTATTGTTAAAAAAGCTCCAGTATGGTCTTTTGTTGCATCAGTTCAATCAAGACCTATTAAAGCAGTTATTGGGAAAATGCAAACGTTTTCTATCAAAGTAGATCACAAACACAATACAGTGAATTTGAATATCTCTTATTTCAATGATAATATTTCTGTTTTCACTTTGATGAGAGCAATGGGTTTATGGAGAGATGATGATATTATTAATGCTATTTGTGATACCAGATGTGAAAAACGTTTGGAATTTTATTTATTGAATGCATTGAAAGTACCTAATTCATCTGCAATGAGTGTTGCAAAAGCTCGTAGAGTTTTAGTTGATGGAATTAAACCTGGTAAATCAGGAAAGTTCTCTGAATTCTTAAGTGAAGCACAATCAGATAGATCTAGTAAAGATTTTCATATACAAAAAATCCTTACACAATGGTTATTGCCTCATGAAAATGACGAGAATAGAACTGATGAATTAAATTTACTACACAAAGCATATGCAATTGGTTACATTGTTAGAACTTTATTATTAGAATATTTGTCAAGAAATATTAATACTTCATCATTCATTTCATTATTAACGAATAAATTACCTGGAAATTTCATTGATGTTCAACCTAATATTTGGAATGATAGAGATTCAATGTTTAATAAAAGAATTGAAGTTTCAGGGAATTTAATAGCTGCTCAATTAGAACAAAACTTCAAGAAAACTCTTAATGAATGTGGAGGGAAAATCAAAGAACAAAGAAAAAAGAAAGGAAATGGATTAAATAATGCTGATATTAATGTCATTACTTCTTTGAAACCTAATCACGATCTTGCATGGAAACAAGCATTCAGAAGTACTTTTGGCAGTGTTTCAAAGAAAGTTGGTTTGGCACAATCATTGAATGTTATTACTAATTGGTTGCACTTTCTTTCATATTTCAGAAAAGTAACAACTCCTAACATTGATACAAACAATAAATCATTAGAACCACGTTTGACACAGAATACACATTGGGGTATGTATTGTCCTATGGAAACTCCTGATGGTTTGCAAGTAGGAACAATAAGAAATTTTTCAATGTCTACAATTGTAACAATAGATAGTTTCACACAAATTCCAATTATTGAAGAATATTTAAATATTCCTTGGAAAGATTTTGATAATCAAGGTAATCAATATTTAACACCAAAAGTAATTCCATTAATTGAAGGAACTAACAATCTTTGGAATTATTGCAGAGTTCATATCAATAGGAAAACTGTTGGTTTGTGCCATGATCCTATTAGACTTCGACAAGAAATAAGACAAATGAGATTTGATGGAAGATTATCAAGAATGGTTTCAGCTGTTTACATTAGAGAATTGAAAGAGTTTCATATTTACACTGATGCTGGAAGAGCAATGAGACCATATTTCACTGTTACAAATAATACTCTTAATTTCCGTGAAGAAATGCTTCAAGGAATAGAAACATGGGATGAATTTCTTATTACTTATCCAGGAGTCATAGAATACATTTGTAAAGAAGAAGAAGTGAATATTACTGTCGCTGATACACAAGCATCTTTAGATGTTAATAAAGAAATTTCTATGATGATTCCAACAACGAAACGTGAAGAGATTGAAAGACTCAATGCAACAGTAAGATATTCACATACACTTTTCACTGATTATTCACATTGTGAAATTCATCCATTAATGGCATATGGACTTGTTGCTTTCAATGTTCCTTTATTAAGTACAAACATGGGTCCTCGTATGTTTTATCAATTCAAACACATGCATCATGCATTAGGAGCTCCAGCAAGAACTAACTATAGAACCAGAATTGATAATGGATATATGAATTATCATCCAGAAATCCCTATTCTTTTAACAAGAACAGCTAAATATACTGGAACACATTTATCACCAACAGGACAGAATTTATGTGTTGCTTTTGCTTCATATTTCGGAACAAATCAAGAAGATAATGGAGATATGAATAGTTCTTCTATTGATCGCGGTGTTCTTTGTGGTGAATCACATAAGAAACATTCTGAACAACCAAAGAAAAATACTGATTCTGCTCAAATATCTCAATTTGCTAAACCTGATGAGAATTTAACTGAGAATAAGAAACGAATAAATTTCAATACTCTTGATAATGATGGATTTGCTCCTATTGAAACAGAACTTCGAGAGAATGATGCAATTATGGGAATTATTACACAAAAACAAACAGCTAAAGGTTCTTTGCTTGGTTCATTAAATAATAATCAAGCAGCTTTACAATTGCAATTGAAAAATCAAGCAATAACAGGAAAACAAGCTATTTCAAATACAGCTTCATTAATGGCAATTACTAATGCAGCAATTGCAGGTAGTAATGCAAACTCTAAAAAGAAGAAATACAAATTTAGAGATTCTTCAGTGTATCATAAACATATTGAAAAAGCTGTTGTTGATCAAATATTTCGTGGAAGTAGTAGTGAAGGTCATCCATTAGCAAAAGTAAGAACAAGAATATTTAGATATTTCAGAATTGGTGACAAATTAACAACACGTTTCAGTCAAAAAATTACATGTGGTGCCCAACATACAAAGAAATTTGTTATGTATACTCAATCTGGTTTACAACCTGATATTATTTATAATCCAGCTTGTGCTCGACGTATGACTGTTGGTCAAATGATTGAAATGTTTGTTTCTAAAGTATCTTGTATTAAAGGATATTATTGTGATGGAACAAGTTTCACAAGTACAATAGATCTCCATAAATTTAATGATGAATGGATGCATCATTCAAAGAATAATCATTTAGGAATTGACCTTTTGTATGGTGATTATGGTTATGAAACTTGTTACAATCCAATTACTGGGAAACGTATGCAAATGAAAATCAATATAGGTTTTAATTATATTCAACCAACAAAACAAAAAACAACTGATAAATCTCATGCAAGAAATCGCGGAATAACACAAATTTTAACACGTCAACCTTTAGAGGGAAGATCAAGAGACGGTGGTCTAAGATTTGGTGAAATGGAAAGAGATTGTATGTTTGCACATGGAGCTTCACAAAGTATTTGTAGACTTCTTTATGACAATTCTGATATATTCAATACTTGGATTTGTAATAAATGTGGTATGATTTGTTCAATGGTTCCACCAATTAAATTACCTTCTGATGAATCACAAAAGAGAAAGAAAAAGAAATCTGTTTACAAAGAAGAACATTATGAATGCAAGACATGCAAAAATACTACTAATGTTAGTAAAATTAGAATTCCTTATGCAGCCAAATTGCTTATTCAAGAATTAATGACGATATCAATCAAACCAAGTCTTCGAACTGATAATGTTGTTAATTACGATTACATGAAAATTTGAATTTAATAATTCAAAAAAATGATTTGTATTATTAAGAAATTATGATTATAGTTTCTTAATAATTAAAAGAAATATTCGTGTGAAAAAGAAATGAATACTGATATTGATCAATTAGTTGAAGAAATCAAAAAGAAACCAAAGTTCACTGATGCTGATAAACATGATATCATTTTGAATAATATTCTTTACATGTTGACTCATAATTACTTTTTTACAATGGATAATAATAAGAAGAAAAGTGTTAAAAATAAAGTTCTTCAGCGTGTTGATTATAATAGAGTTACTAAAATCGATGAAGGATTATTTATTATTTTGACTGATGATACTAGAAAAGTAAAATTAAACTCAGGAATAACTCAATCAGGGACTAAAAACTTTGAAACGAAAATCCAAAATGAAAGAATTGTTTACATAATACTTCGAGAAGAAATTAAAACAATAACAGGGAAAAATTCTTCATTATCTTCATTAATAAGAAATTATCCTTGGCAAAAGAAAATAGTTGTTTGTGAAACATTTACACAAAAAGCTGCTGATAGTTTTGAAAAATACAATGGAATTTTAATGACACAATCATTGTTAATGAGTAATCTTCTTTCACATGAATTAATGCCAATTTCTGCTGATGTTCTTTCTCCTGCTGATATTACTCAATACAGACATGAATGGAATATAATTTCTGAAAATGACATACAAATAAAGAAGAAAGATCCGATAGTTAAATACTTAGGAATAACTACAGGAAATATTTACAGACCAATTAATGGAAGTCCGATTTCAGGATTTAAATTTAGTTATGAAGCAGTGATTCCATGAATCATAATTTTTCATTCTTATTAATCAATAGAAATGAAAAACAATAAAGAAAAATGAAATATAATCTCCTTATCAGTCGATTATATTACATAACTGAATTAACTTTCCTAAATAGTCAAGTTAATTACATATTTGGAATTAATTAAGTGGAATTATAATGGATTTTGAAACAGCGAAAATACTTGTTGAGAAACTTCTTGATTTAAGTAAAAGATCTAATTGTGATTTTCATAATTATTATGAAATAACTCTTTTGGGCTCTGATAGAGATCCAATTGAAAATCATACAATGCAAATGTCTAAATATCTCTTTAATAAAATTAAAGCTGTTTTTCTTCTTATGATTGATAGTAATGTTGATTATGAAAAAATAGATTTATTATTCAAAATATTAGGGAAAAGTTCTCCAATTCTAGTTGATTTATTAATCATTACATTTTGTTTACCTGATGATTCTTATGATAAATTACAAATTTCTTCTGTTATTGGTTCTCCACAAGAATTTTTTTATAGTGAACCAATTAATTCAAATAGTGAAGAGAATGAAAATGAAGAGAAAGAAATTCCGTCAGAGGAAATAAGAAAATCATTTGAAGAATATAAAAAAGAAAAGAAAACAAATAACAATAAAGAACAAAAAACAGAAGAGCAAGAAACAGAAGAGCAAGAATTTGAGGAATACAAAGAAAGTATTGAATGTTGTTCTAAGATTATGAAATTACATAAAATACCAACTTTTGATTTCTTCTTTGTTTATAAAGATCAAATTAATAAATATCTTTGTTATTTAACTTCAAGAATAAATATTCGTAATTCTTTCATTTACCAATTTTCATATGAATCATCAAGTAAATCAGGAATCTATCCATTGCATTGTTTAGATTTGTTTTGGTGTGGATTAACATCAACTTCATTAGTAATTAATTTCATTGATCCTGATATTTGTAAACCATGGGAACTTTATTATTTTACGGTTATTAGAGATGATATTGATGAATCTGATATTAATAATATAGCTATTCCAAATACTGATCAAGGAAGAAAATATTTAAAAGAACTCAAAAGAAAACATAGAAAAAATAAAGGAAATGAATCAAGTAAAGAGAAAGAAAACAAAAAACAAACAAGAAAAAGAAGAAATCAAATGAAAGTTGAATTTGAAATACAATTATATATCTATATCCCCTTGTGTTTCTATTTGAATATAGGGAAAGTTGCTTCAATGAATGAAATTCCTTTTGCTCAATTCATTGTTGAGCATATGAATAGTAATGAAATCAAACGCGCACATTTTGAAGATATTGGATATATTAAACAAATGAAAGAAATCACTGCTTTCTTTAATAAATCTTAATTATTGTTCAGATTCCATTAATAATTATCATAGTTTCATTTATTGATAATCATCATTAAATGAAAAATAAACATTAAGTAACATTAATTAAATGAGTCAAAATACAACAATTGATAATTCATTACAAAATCAAAATAGTTTACTTCAGAATTTTGATGTTAATACTTTTAACAAATATCATATTCTCGGTTCTGGGACTTATGGAATAATAAGGAAAGTTCCAATTAATGGAAAATATTATGCATGTAGAAAATCCAAAGATGATGTGTGTAATTTCGTTATTTACAATGATTTAATGATAATTCCTTTGACTCAAAAACATCCTTATTTAACTAAGATTTATGAATCAAGAATCATTAATGACACTATTTGGACTGTCATGGAATTATGTGATTGCAATCTTCATATGTGGTTAATTGGATATAATTTTGTTATTCCTAAAAACAGAAGATTAGAATTATTGGATGGGTTAATAAGTGGATTAGAATTCTTGAATTCAAATGGATTAGTTCACAATGATTTTTCATTATCAAATATTTTAATAACGGGACTTCCACCTAACTGGGTTCAATATATCATCGGAGGACAAGTTGATGAAAAAGTTAATGATATTGAACACTTACTTGAACATTCAAAGAATAATAAAGTTGCAAGAAGAGCTGCTGAATTAATTGAGAATAAATCTGTTTCATTCAAAATAACAGATTTTGGATTTGTTTATAAAATCACTTCTCCTAAAAAAGGTTTTCCAAATATTACACAACATTTCCAACCACCTGAATTAATATTTGGTCCTCATTCAGATGTTATGAAAGTTGATACATGGTCATTAGGTGCTGTTTATTATTCTATTTGTACTAATAGACTTTTGATTTCTGATAATGTTGAACATAGAAGAAAATATTCAAAAATTCCTCAACTTGTTTCACCAAATTTATTGTATCTTGAGACACTGTTACTTATTGGTGATCCTACTTCTGAATTGATTTTCAATTATGGGTTATGGCCTCATTATATTCAACTTGCTGCTATTTTTGGTATTAAAATTCATTTGCCTAAAGAAAATAATATTTCATTAGGTTTGGATAAAGATTTTGATATTGATGCATCAGTTGCTGATTATTTTGATCAAATGATTTTCAAACCAAATAATCATGATAAAAGAATGAAAATTAGTAATGAAGTCGATATTAGTAATTGGAAAAAATCTACTAATACTAAAACAAATATTAATCAAATTCATAATACATCAATAAATTATGATGATTTGATTAAGAATAATGATCCTAATGATGAAAATCATGACATTCTCAGAAAAGAAATTCTCAGAATTGTTGACAATATTATTACAATAATAATTGACATGCCAACTGAAATGTTTGATCATAATCAAAATGCATTAAGAGAAATTCTTGATAATGAAAAAGGAGATGATCATATTGAATTCATTAATAATTTACTTATTTGGGATTATAGAAAACGACCATCAACATTCGAATTAAGAAATTTATTTAATGAATTCTTTTCCAATGAAACTAATAAACAAAATGAAATTAATGAAACTAATAAACAAACAAATGAAACAAAGTATTCAAATAATAAAGCGATTACACAATCTAATTTCAATAATTTTTTTCATATTCCGTTAATTGACACAGTTTTACAATATGTTACTATGTATGAAAATACTAAAATTTTTGATACACATATTTATTTCTTGGCTAATTATCCTCAAAATTGGTATTCTATTCTAAAAACTGCAATTCTGATTAATCAAATCTTTACTGAAATAGCCAAAGATCCTCAAACGAAAACTAAATATTTAGAAACTATTTTTAACAAACACAAAGAATCAGGAATATCGATGTTTCTTGGAGGAAATAATAATGAAGAAAATAATAATCAAGAACAAAATAATGAAGAAATTAATAATCAAGAACAAAATAATAAAGAAATTAATAATCTTAGTATTCCATTTCTAATATTACATTCATTTGTTCTGGTTCACAATTATCATTCAGGCAGATATTCTCAAGAATATGAACATGTTATTAAATACAATACACATATTGCACTACTCAAAATTATTAATTGCAAAATAGATTTAGTTGATCCAATTGATCTTTTCATGAAAACATTTTTGCATCAGGAAAATTTTAGAAAGAGAATAAAATTTATGACATTTTTTGATTGTCATTCATTTGATAATGATGAAAATGGAAACAATGAAATAGATTCAAAAAGAATAAATTACTTAACAATTCTTGCTGTGTTTCTTCAATCTCTATTTTCATATCAATTTGATCCTGAAGAAGTTCATGAAGCAATAAATATTATTCTTAATAGTATTCCTGTTGATTATTCAGACAATAACAAAATAACAATTATGGAAGTCTCAATACCATATTTAAGAATAATTAATGATATGTTAATTGACATAACCAATGGAAGATTTCCAAGAAATAATAATAAATTTGTTGCAGGTAATGCTAGAATTCTTATTATTATTCATTACATTCTTTGGCTATGGAATAAAACAAGAGAAGTTTTGATTACAGTTTTGGGTAAAGAACTTTATAATAATCAATACATTAACGATCTAATGAAAAGAATAGGGATTATTCAAGAATAAATTCCAATTATCAATGATCATTGATAATTGGAATCTTGTAAGTTACATAATTAATTATTAATTTGTAATTCGAATCCATAATGGAAACATAAAATTCCAATACTTTCTTTGTATCTTTTTGCTAATGGAGTTAAGAAATTGAGAATTTCTTTTCTTCTATTATTATCATTGATTTCTTGATATTCAACCAATAATATTTTAGTGATTGCGAGATAATAAGCTTCTTTTGCTGAAATAGGATTCTTCAAATACTTGCAAAAATTAGAAAGATAATCGAAATCATTGAGTGAATGATACATATTTTTTTTCTTTGAATTGTCATTAGGATTAGAACTTAACATTGAAATATTTTTGAAAAGATTATTAACTTCATTCAAAACTCTTTCTCTATAGAGTTTTAATAATTTGAAATGTTCACTTGTTGAAGGTTCAAATGAAATATCAAACATTCCAATTATAGCTTTGATTTTCTTATGTTTATCAATTATCATTGCTTCAGGACTAAAATAATAAGCAAGATAATAAGGCAATATTACTTTTCTTTTCTTTATTGATTTAATATTTCCTCCTTTCTTACGTGATTTAGAAGATTTCAATGCTTCAAATTCTTCAATATTCTTTTTCTCTTGTGTTTTATATCTTTCAATAATACTAGCAAAGAAAGTTCCTGAAGAATTAAGAAGTGCTGTTATTATATTTGCTATTGTAATTATATATTTTCTTTCAATCAAATAATCAACCATTTTCAATGAATTTGAATTAATTGCATAATTCATTGTTCTTGCTAAGTATTCACATTGATCTCCTTTGATTTTATAAATCATATCTTCATGTGCATTGGGACTTAATAATGAAGCTCTATCAAGAATATGTTTTTCAATTGCTTGAATATTGTATCTTTCATCAATCTTTTCAACTAATGATGGTTCACCAGAAAGAACTGCAGAATAGAAAACAACTTCATTAGCTAAAGGCATTAATTCTTTTGATAAACTTTTTTCTTCATCATCAATTTCTAATTTTTCAAAAATTTCAATTGATTTTTGATTGTTATTCATGATTGCAGTAGCATAAAAATTAGATATTTCTCTTCTGAGTGTTTCAATTTCTTTTTTCTTTTCTACAATGAATTTTCTTTTCGATTTCTTAGTTTTATCATCATCAATTTCATCACGAAACACTTTGTCTCTTTTATCTTTGTATTCCAATAAATCAATAGGTGAAATTCCTTCAAATAAATCATGTTGATTTGTTTCCCATGCCAATCTTAAAACAGAAGCTGTTGGATTAATTTCTTTCAATATTTCATTAATGATTTGTTTTGATCTTCCAATGACAGCACAATGAAGCATATTCAAATCATAATGAATATCGGGAAATTCATTATGAAACATTAAGAATAAGTTCCAATTACCATATTTAGCAATTAATGTTTTGATTGAAAGTAACCAATCATATTTGTTGTAATCAAAATCATCATTAAGTATATTTGCTTCAGAAAAAATTCTAATGATTTCAATAAACATTTTGAACATTTCTTGTTTATTATCCTTTATAAGAATCTTAATTACTGATTCAATATTCTTCATTGCACTTTTGAATAATTCTTTAGTGTAAATAAGTTCTTTGTTCTCTTGATTCTCATTTTCTTTGTTTTCTTGATTCTCATTTTCTTTGTTTTCTTGATTCTCATTAATATTAATTTTACTATTAAGTTTGAATTCACATAAGAAAGAAATCAAACCAGAACAATACTTATTAAACAAAGTTTTATCATTAGAAAATACTAGTAATTGATTCTTATTGAGTTCAGATTTATCATCGTCAAGAGATTCGAAAATTAATTTCTTTATTGATAATTCTAATACTTCAGGCAAAACATTGTATTCTTTAGGAATACCAGATTCAGAAATTTTATTAATTATGTTTCTTTTAATCCATTCCAAGGGGAAAGGTTCCATTAACTTAATAATATTCATTGAAATGATATTTAATACCAATTGATTAAATTCTTGTTTTCCATTGTATTTGAATTCAATAGATTTATTGTTTTCATTTGATTCATTAACAGTTTCAACAATAGGAGTTTCCATTGATCTAAACTAAATAGCAAAGCAAAGTAATATTATTAAAGAATTATGAAATATTTAAACTATCAATTTTATTACTCTTTCATAAAGGAATAATAAAAAAATCATTAAATGGAAATTATTTGATTAGAATAAATCCATTAGAATATTTCAGATTTGAATAATCAATTTCAAAGAAAGTATATTTAACAGAATTATTCAAAGGAACTTTAGTTATTTGATCACTAAAATCAAAATCAAGATTATTGAAATTAGTTAATAGTAATGATGTTCTCATGAATACATATTCACCAATGTAAATTCTTGACATTAAATATTTATTATTTGGATTTCCAGAAAAGAAAGAATGGAAATCAGTAATTCCATTGAATAATAATATTTGACCACAAAGATATTTACTATACAAAATTTCAGCTTCTATTAATTTTTCTATTCTCACATTAATATTTAATTGATCACAAATTAGTTTATTGAAAGCACAATTATAAAGTATAGCTTTAGCTTCTGCACAACCTTCACGAATAATTAAAGAATTAGGAATAATATTCCATTTCACTTGAATTGTTTGACCTAAATAACTGATATTTATTTTTTCAATTGATTCTTTTTCATCATTAGTTATTAATGAAGGAATATCATCATGAACATAATGAATTAATTCATGAAACAATAATTTATGAATTTCTTCTATCCGAGTACAAAATATTGTTTGTTTTCTAAATAATGTGCAACCAGAAGGATTCATTGCTAATGATTTTTTATACATTGTAGCATGCGTATCTAAAATTCTTTTGTTGTCATCAAGAAGAATTATTATTGTTAACTCATTCCATTTAGTATCATTTCCTTGTTTGTTTTGATTAATATATTTATAAATTTCATAGAACAAATGTATTAAAAGTAATAGAGAAATAATTAATGATTCATTATTATTATTCTTAGTTAAGAATTTTACTTTTGTTCCATTAAGCAATTTGTATGATAATGAACAATTCATCTTTTCAATGTCAGAATATTGTTTAATCTCTGTATTCTTGATTGAATAATCAGATTTTGAATAGATTTCATTAATGAAATACTTCAATTCCGTTTTTAATAAATCAATATCACGATTAGTCTGTTTTTCTATTTGATTAATATCAAAAGAATTACTAAATTTTTTCATTAAAGAATAAAGAAATTCACAATAACTAACAATATTATTAATTTCCATTTCTTTATAAATATCCCATTATTTTCATTTCCAATAATCATTAGAAATGAAAAGTAAATAACAATGAATTTCTTAATATCTATATTTAATAGTAATTTCACCTCCGCCTTCGAGTAATGTATTCAAATCCATCTTTGCTTTTTGATTAAAAGTTGTATCAATACCAAGCAAATAATCAGTCATATCATTAAGATATTTATGAAGTTCTCTTTGCGAAGTTCTATCAATTCGAGAACTAACGTAGAAAGGATCATCAAGTTCTTTTATAATTGCTAACTCATTTGCATACCATTCTTCATATTTTTTATTTTCTAAAGGTCTGATTATTTTATGAGGGGAACGTTTGTTCATTAATTGTTCATAAGCTAATTGATCATAAGTAAGATTAACAACATTTGTTACTAATACTGGAGCTCCTTTATGTAATTCCTTATCAGTTTGTCCTAATATTCTAACAAATTCATAATCAGTCATGATTGGTCTTGTACTTCTTTCTTCATTAGGAATTCTAGTTAATTGAAGCGTCATGAAAGTTGATGTATTATCTGCATCAGCAGAAACTTCGTCTTCAATAGAATCTTTAGTACAAATTCTTGTTGTTTCTTCATCATCACCTTCATTGGCATAATCAGCTTCTTCATATCCATCTTCATTTTCATTTTCATTAATATCTTCTGTTAATTCATCTTTTGTACTTTCTATACCATCATCATCTTCTTCATCTTCTTCAGCATTTTCAATATTATCATCTTCATACTCATCCTCATTTTCTTCTTCATTTTCTTCGTATTCCTCATCATCTTCATCACCTCCTTCGAGATCTGCTTCTTCAGCATCATTGTCAATATCATTATCATTTCCACTTGCATATTCATATTCTACATCTTCTTCATCTTCATCATCACTTTCATCGTCATATTCATCATCATCTTCATTATTTTCTTGTTGATTATTTTGTTCAATAAATTCTTGTTCAAAAACTGTGTCGTCATCATCATTATTTTCATTATTGGAAACTGGATAATTATTATTATATTCACCATTATATTCACCATTATCACCTCCCCCTGTATAAATCCATTCAGAAGATCCAGGATTATTCCAATTTTCCCAATATTCAATATTATTATTAATATTTGATTCAATCCATTGTTGTGAACCTTGATTAAATTCTTGATATAATTGAGGAATTTCATAATATTGTTGTTGATTTTGATCTTCATAATATTGTTGATTTTGATAATTTAAATTTTGATCTTCGTAGTATTGTTGATTTTGATAATTTAAATTTTGATTTTCATAATATTGTTGTTGATTTTGATTTTGATTTTGATTTGTAAAGAAATTATTCCAACCATTATTCATTATTAGTTTACTCGTTAATGAAAAAGTAACCAAAAAATAAATGTAAATCTAAAAAATGATTTCTTTATTATAAGATATTAAAATCAATTTATTGTTTTCGTTAAAACTATAATGAATTTTCTTATGGACTATAACCTTCAAACATTCAAAAAATGTCCTTATGATGGAACAGTTCTCGAACTTAATCCAAATGTTCTTGATTTCCAAGAATTAAATGAAAAAGAAAAAGAACTTTTAAATAATAATTCTAATGAAAATATTACAGGTGGTTTCAATGATTATAATTACAATAACTTTAATGAAGGATTTATTCCAATAGAACAATCAAATAATACAAATCTTCAAGAAATCGAAGATGAAAATATTAAAAAAACATATGATAATTTATGGAGACTTACTGATTCATCTAAACCAATAACAAAGAAAAGTATAAGTACTCTTACTATTGATAATGTTATAACTCATCCTCATTGGCGAGAATTAACAGATGAACAAAAAAGAAAAATATGGATGGCATTCAAAAATAAGAATACTAAAATTACAGGAGGAAAAAGAGGAAAAAAGAAAAAAGAAGATAATAATGAAAATGTTCAAAATAATAATAATCAAAATATTAATAATAATTTCTTAACTCCCCAAGATTTCCTTAATATAGAAAATCAAAATCAAGGAAATAATTACATTACAATAAGTAAGAAATTCGCCATTTGTCCCACATGTAATTTTTCTTATGAATTAAAAGAACCAACAGAATTCTTTTCAATAAATCTTGAAAAAGCTGAAGTCAAACCATTAGATATTAAATCATTAATTTATGATAATACATTAGCTTCAACTCGTATTTATAATTGTAATAATGAACAATGTCCAACTAATAATCCCAATTCAAATCCTTGGGAAAAACTAGCTAAATTTTATAAAGATGAAGAGGGAAATCCATATACAATTTGTACAGTTTGTTGGACTGCCAATAAGGAAAGTTACAATTAATGTTGTAACAAAGTATATATTACAATGAAAATTTCAATTAATTCTATTAATTTTTAATCAAAAACTAATAGAAAAACAATAAAAAATTTGATTTGGATTTCAATAAATTGACTCATATTTATAATATAGCAAGTTCCTGGCAAAAATCAAATCGTAATTGAAATAATGAGACGTAATATTCATCATTGCGAACCAATAACTATTCCAGGAATCATTAATAATAATTCCAAAATAGACATTATTAATGAAGCTAGGAAAACTTTGATTGATATTGAAGAAAAGAAAAAATTCGATAGTGGTCGTAATTGTGTATCATTTTTCAATAAGTTCATTAAAGCAAGGGAAGCTGATATGGGTTGTGATTGGACTCATACAGTTACTATTGATGATGTAACTTCAGTTATTAATGTTGAAAAGAAAGACATGAAAATGTTCAGACGATTCTATTCTGCAGCTATTCATCAAGTCAATATGATGAGAAATGAAGCGATTGTTAGAAATGCTAGATACGATTTTATTTGTAATACTAAAGATTTTTTTGATACACCAGTTAGCAATAATAATCAACAAGAATCTAATGAACAACAAACAACTAATGAACATCAATTGCATAATGACCAACAATCAATGGAAATAGAACAATTGAATCAAAATATTAATAATAATTCACAACAACAATCAAATCAGCATTTGCCTTCTTCACAACTTGACAAGAAAAAAGTCACAGAAATTTTGAAGATAATCAAAGAGAGGAAAAATGTTAAAAAAGGCAAGAATTTAGAATCAACTATTCCAACAATAGAAGTCAAAGAGAAATGTCAAGAAATTTGTCCAATAACAATAATATTTGATTTGATTGAAGCAACTATTCATTTTTCTAAAAAGAAAGAAACGAGAAATGAAAAACCTGAAGAGAATTATTTATCAAACAAATATTTTTCTAATGATGTAGTTGAGAATTTGATTAATATTTACAATAATATTCTTTTGAAATATGTAAATATTAATTCTATTGATGATCTTAAAGCATATGTATTTCTTTCAAACAATAGAAAAATTTTACAGATTCAATATCCAAAAATAAATCTTCATTTGAAAACACAATCAACATTACTTTCAATATTTACACAACAAATAGCAATGTATGTAATACTTCCTGATGAAGATCCAAGTATTGCTACTAACAGTAAATCATTTAATGAATGTTTAGTTAATAATGCAGAAGATATTGAAGAATCTGTTTATGAAAACATAATGAATGATATTGGAATTAATCTTAATTCTAAAAAGCCAAATAGTTATGGATATAATAGACCTCCTACTGTTGTTCATTCAAGGAAAAATCAAATAATAGATTCAATTGATCCACGTGAATCAATGCAAATGTGGGAAAAAATTCTTATTAAGAAACATTTCAATTATACACATAGATTATTACCTCTTTATGGTTCTTTTCTTATTACTGACAAAATCATTCCTGAACTTCCTGAAAGATATTCACAAACATATTTCGAAGATCCTGAAGTAGATGTTGTTTTTCAAGATTTTGAAAATGAAGAAAAGGAATTAGTTTTTAGAAAATGGTTTAATCAAAATTACAGGAAACCTATTATCACAAAAATACCATTAAAATTCAGAACCATTTATTATCCAGATAGAGAAACACTTTCTGATATGAAAATGGAAAAACTTTTTGAAAATTATTTAATGATGTCTGATTCTATTAGCAATGACAATTCTAATTTGTATATAAGAAATATGCTTAATATTATGATTTCTTGTGATTTTGATAATGATCATGATCATGACAATAGTGATAATATTTATGAACCTTATAATTTTACATATATTAATGGGAAAAAATATAATCTTGAAAAAGAATTGGATTTCTCAAATGATTTTTGTGTAATTAAAGAAGATTATGCAAAAATTATTACACATAGACTTGTTAATGATCTTTGTTTTTACAGTTACAAAACACCAAAGGGAGGTTATGAAAATATCATTTCACAAGAATTACAATTTTACATTAATCAACAGAATGTTCAAAAAGTAAATCAAAAAATTACTGAATCAATAACAGAAATATCAACATCTAAGAAATACAAGAATAAAATTTATGATTATACTGACAATGTTTCAATGCTTGATTTTGAACCTGAAGGAAATGAATATGAAGAAGAATATCAAGATGAAACTGATTGGAAGAAATTTAATGGAAGAAAAGTTTCATTAAGGAAATACATTGAAGCATGTGATCTTATGGATATTTTACTTCCAAAATACAATCAAGTATTAAAGAATCCTTCAATAACTATTCTTGTTTGTAGAGCACTTGTTAATATTTCAAGAGATTTATTTGAATATTGGTGTGAAGTTATTGGTATTAAATCAAAAGACCGATTCTACATTGATACAACTAATGATTATGGAATAGCTGATATTGATTTCATTACAAAGCAATATGCTCAAATTGATTATGAATTTAGAAAAGCAGAATTAATAATTGCAATGATTAGAACAACTTCTTACACGAAAACTGATGATAGTATAGCTGAAGTTATTTGGGAATATTCTAAATATACATACAAAGTTTCTGGTTCTACGTGGTATTATTTTAAGAATCATAGATGGATTCCATCAGTTGGTAGCAAAGCTCCACAAGAATTATATGAGACAATTAAAGAAGAAATTGCTCATTTATACAATGATGTTCGAGATATGATTAAAGCATCCATTGATAATGAAAATGATGGAAGACTTAAAGTTCTTGCTGATATTATTAAAAGTTTGAAGAACAGTTCTCCAAGAAACAAAATCATTGAATCAATTTCAATAATACCATCATGCAGAGATGATAATTTTGAAAAAACAATGAATAAGAAAATTTATTTAATTGGTTTCAAAGATGGAATTTTCGATTTGGAATCAATGAAATTTAGAATAGCTGTTCCAGGTGATCGCGTAACTTATTCAACTGGATATAATTTCCTACTCAGTGCTGAAGAAAAGAAAAATTTCCCAATCATTGTCCAAGAAATTGAAGATTTCTATAAAAAAGTCCAACCAGATCCAATTATGAGAGAATATTTGCATACAGTAAGTGCTATGTCAATGTCGGGAAGTAATGAAGAACAAAAAGCATTTATTCATACTGGTTGGCAAGCAAATGGAAAAACTACACACACAGATGCTCAAAAAGGAATGTATGGTGATTATTATCGTCCTGTGAATATTAAAACATTTATGGGTTCAAATAGAGATGGTTCATCAGCTCAACCTGATTTAGCTGATAAGTTTGATATTAGATATTGTTCTGTTGATGAAGGTACAAAATCACAGAAGTTAGATGCTTCTTTCTTTAAAAATATTCTCAGTGATGAAGTTGGTGCTCGTGATTTATACAAAGGATATACATATGGTAAATTTCAACCAACTTTCCATTTCAATGCAAATGATATTCCAAAGATAGATCCAACTGATTCAGTAATGAGAAGAATTGATATAATCTATTGGCCTGCATATTTTGTTGATGATCCTCGATATGAAAAATTACCTTTAAAATACAAAAATCATCCTTATGTTTACAAGAAAATTAAAGATATGCCAAAAAGAGTTTCAAGATGGAAAGGATTTTTGTTCAGATATTATTTACCTTATTATTACAATTACAAGAAATACGGTTTAATTACTCCTGAGAAAGTTAAACAAGCAACTGAGAAATACAAGAGGAATTGTGATATTTATTATGATTACATTTCAATGTGTTTAGTTCCTACTGCTGGAGCTAAAATTTCTATTGAAACACTTTCACAAGATTTCACTAATTGGAATAGATTATTTAGAAATGGAATTTCATCAGAAATAAATGCTAAGAATTTAATTGATTATCTTAAAACGGAACTTAATGCAAAAGTCACGGGTTCAACATTATATGGTTATGATTTTGCAAAGAATCTTGAGAATGATGAATTAGATAATGAGAAATATTTTGCACAAAATAATAATTTTAAAGGAAATGAAATGAAAGGAAACAATGAAATGAAAAGAAATAATTTTGTAAGTGTTAAATAGTAAATTAATACTTGACTAGATTTACTCTTTTGATCAAAAGAATAAATCTTTAATTTTTTGATAATTTACTAATTTAATCATTAATTATTTTGTTATGATTGTACCATTGAAAAAAATGATTTTAATAGTTCAGAATTATCATTTTCCTCTCTCAAATAGTGTTATTCGTCATTGAAAAAATCATAATGACTTCTTCGTATGATAATTCTACTGTTAACAAACAACTTTCTGATGCTGAAATTGAAAGAACTATTTCAACAATGGTTGGTGCTTTAATTCAACAAATGAAAGAATGTAACAATGGTGAAATGCCTGAATCATTCACTAAGAATACTGGAAATGTTAGAAAAATCAATATGGCAAATATCAAATTAGTTCCACAAAATACTAATGATGCACCTGAACAATATATTCTTTCAAGAGAATTTGATCACAATAATGAACATATCAGACCTGGTGTTCAAGCTTATAATTATGTTTTAGCTAAAGGAATTAATGCAGGTAAATCAGCAACTATTTACCTTGGTTATGATTATGCAAATTATAGACCTGTTGCTATTAAAATCATGAGTTACAAATACAGTGAAGCAGCCAAAATGGAAGTTAATATCTTAAAAATTCTGGCTGAATATGCAAAATTGAAAGGTGATAATGATCTTGGAATTATTAATATTATGGAATGTTTCAAATATTGCCCAAAAGAAGAAACACTTAAATATGTGGATGAAAATACACAAACATTGAAAGATGTTGTTTTTGTTTGGTGTGTAACTGATTTGTATGCAGGAGATCTTCTTCGTTTAATGCAATCATACAATAATGGAAGAGGTTTACCATTTAAAACAGTTATGCAAATTGCTAATAAGATGCTAAGAACTCTTTCAATTTTGCATTCAAGATTTTTGAATTTAGTTCACTTAGATATCAAACCAGAGAACATTGTTTTCAGAGGTTCATTGACTTATTATGATCAATTTACCAAAGCAGCTGATAATGTTAATTTCAGAAACAGAATGGAATATATCAAATCATTAGATAGCAAATTCAATCCTGATGGTTCTCCAAAAACACAAGAACAAATTGAAAGAGATTTACCTGAAGCCGATGATTTGTTTGATGAATTAATAAGAGATTTTCTTGAAAAAGTAAATGATATTCCTGATTTATTCTATGCATCAAATTCTCAAGGTCGTAGTAGTTCAAAAGGTAGAGATGATAATGATATTGATATTGAATATACAGTGGATCCCTCTGTTGAATATTATGAAACAGATAGTGAAGATGATGAACCTGTAAATCTTGATGACTTTAATGAAGTTGATAATAATGAAATAATTAATGATGAAACTCAAACTACTGTTAATAACATTACTGATTCTCTTGGAAATGTTCAATTATCTCCAGTTTTTGAAACACAACAACAATTTGAAGTTCAACAACAAACTAATGATAATCAAGATGAAAATGATCCTATAAGAAAATACAATGAAGAATGTGAAATCTTGATGGAAAGATCCGTAAGAAGAAAACAATCAGTTGCTGATATTCCAATTTTCCCTCCTCAATTAGAAGCTAAATATCCTCCAATTGATGTTGATTCTATCTTTTCTTATGCTGGAGCTAGAAATCTCCAAGTTACTGAAGAAGTTGAAAGATTTCAAAGATATTTACCTGATATTGACAACATTGTTGAAAATATTGATATTGCACTTATTGATTTTGGTGAATCTGTATTTATGAATTGGACTTCAGGGAATAGTGAATATGTTACAAGACAATATCGTGCTCCTGAACATGTTATTGATTATAATCAAACAGATAGAGTTAAATTTACTCCAGCAACAGATATTTTCTCATTAGGAGCTACTCTTTTTGAATGTTTAACAGGTGAAACACTTTTGAATGTTATCAAACCTGAAGATTTTCCTGAACTCGGAGCTCCTAATAAAGATGCTCAGCATTTGTATTTGATTCAAAGACATTTTGGTAAGATTCCTCAACATATGATTGATAGAAGTGGAAGAAAAGATCATTTATTTGATTCAAGAAATCCAGGAGGTTTGAGATTCATTAAAATGAATAACAATTGGTTCGATAAAGAAAAGCATTTGAAAGAAGAACCACCAACAGAAAATGGAAATCTTTTGAGATTTAGATTAAGAACTACCAGACCTGATATTCCTGTTCAATATCTTTATGATTTTGAAATGATTCTTAGAAGAATGTGTGATCCTGATCCAGCTAAGAGACCAACTGCAGCTTCATTGAGAAAGTTATTGCTTGAACTCTTTAAAAAATGGGGATTTTAAATTCGAATTGATTATTAACTTTTGATCAAAGGTTAATAATCTTTATAAATTTTGATTATGAACTTATCTTTTTGGATATTATTTCTATGATAATATTCACAAACTTCATTACATTTCTTTGTTAATGAATTATTATTTTCTTCTTTTGAAAATGAAATATTCTTTTGAAGTATTTGGTATTTACTAATTACAAATATTTGTGATAATTCATCAGCCATATGTCTTGTAACAAACAAACATGTTTTGATGAATTTAAGAATATTTTGTTTTTCTTTTTGAAAATTAGTTTCTAATGTTGTTGGAGATTTCAAATGCTTGTTAAAGTATAATTTTAACAAACTAATATCATTGTAAAGGAAATTATGGACAAAATGATGATGTTGACATTGATTCATTTGTGTTTTTGAATTTGAATAAAACTTTTGGCATTTATAAGAATTAGTGCAAAATCTATAGTATGAACTATTGAGAGCATTATTATTTTCATGAACATACATTTGAACAAGTTTATCATTTTTCATAATTCTTTGAGTTAATTGAAAACTACATCTTTGACACCAATCCAAACAATCAATAATTAATTTAATAATTTCAGACATTTTTTTCATTTGATTTAATGTTTTTGAATAGATATAATTATCATTCTGATTTTGATTATTGTTTTTGGATATTTCTATCAATGATTTTCCTTTCATTATATTGTAAATAAATTTCAAAAGTGATAATTCATTTTGAAGTAATGATAATGAAGATGTTTCATTTGTAATGTTAATTAACAAAATTTCTTCAATAATTATTTTCTCTTTGAAACTATTATCTTTATTCTTTTTCTTTTCTGGCACATACTGTGAATGATTTTGATTTTCATCAAAGCTTTCAGAAGTAAACAAAAAATCGTTAGTAGCAATTGTATGATTCATTAATATCTTCCTTGATAAATCTATCAATTAGTAGTAATAATATCAAACTATCATTTTTTTAATTCGATGAGAAAAAACAATAAGAATAATGGTTATTCTGGGAAACGTTTTGTTAGAGTTAATAATAATCAACAAAACACTTTGAATCATGAAAAAATACCATACAAACCAACAGCAGATTTTGAAGGTTATGAAACAGAAAACAATTGGAATAATTTAGATAATGAATGGAAAAACAAAGCTTCAATGAAACAAAGTACTAAAATTAATAATATGTATGCTAAACAAAATCAACAACAATTAAATAACAATCAACCTTATTATGAAAATCAAAGTTTACTTCAACAAAATAATTATCAACATCAACAATTACAACAAAACTATCAAAATACAAATCAACAACCACAGTTACAACAAAATTATCAGAATACTTCTTCTGTTATTCCTGTAACTGTTGGTAGTGAAGGAAATACACAAACAATAGGAACGAGATATTATAATAATGGTTACATTAAACCTTTAGTAACAAAACAAAGTCAATTTACTAATGAACAAATTGCCAAGAGGATTTCTGGAATGATTCAAATTCCTCGTGAAGAAATTGTTAATCTTCCTTATGGTTCTGAAATTGCTTATTGGAGTAATAAAGATGGTGATACACAATTCAAAAGAGGTGGTTATTTAGTTGATAAAGTTGGATTAAAACCTGGTGATGATCCTAGTTACATATCAATTGATAATGGACATGCACCAGGGTCAAATAGTTATGTTAGATTTTCAGCTCAGTATCATCACATTGTTGCTCTTTATGCTAAATGTACTGCTCAAGATGTTAAAGATAGAAATCATATAATTCTTGCAATGGAAAAATGTTTATTATCAATGAATCCTTCAATGACTAGAGAATCTCTTTACCAGTATTTAGGAGTCAAAATGATAAATCCTGAAAATGATCCTGTAATCACTATTTAGATATTTTTGTTTGAAAAATAAAAAAATGATTTTATAATCATAAGATCATTTTTGTAATCTTTGAGTGATTGAATAGATAGATATGGCTGGTAGAGGTAATTTCTATAATCAGAATACAATTCCTATTCAGAATAATTTTCGTCCTAATAATTTTCAAAATCAAAATCAATCAAGAATTATTCCAGGACAACAAAATGATAATTATTATCCAAATTATCAATCTCAACAACCAATGTCTCAGAATTATCAAGTTCCTATGAATTCTATGAATCAGCAACAATTAGGAAATCAGCAACA
>Ga0164242_10000125_pt1 | contig 91945 bp, 87 predicted proteins | sample OricomgcompostMG_FD_108783 | JGI IMG/M metagenome (GOLD analysis project Ga0164242, IMG submission 108783) | Miracle-Growth compost microbial communities from Emeryville, California, USA - Original compost - Miracle growth compost (MG) ...
ATGATTTGCCCCCGGATTTCTGCCTTGAATGCATTAATAACTGCAGCATCCAAGTCTTTAATGGTATTGCGCATGGCTCGTATTTTAGAAACAGTATTAAATACGCCGATCTCCGGCCTTTTTTTGACTAGCAGGACAACGGCATTCGTGTCTGATTTCTAATGTCAAAATTACCTGCTCGTGAAGAAGCAGGCTGTAACATTTAGTTCAAATGATGGTAATTTTAGTTCAGATTCAGGATGTCACCCCGCTCTGAAAACTTCCCGGAACGATATCTGAAGGAGAACAGCCGTACATTTTCCTGAAGCATTTGGAGAAATAAGAGGGGCTTGTGAAACCGCACCGATAAGCTACTTCCAATACATTGACCGATTGCCTGTTTAATAATGTCAGGGCTTTGCGAAGGCGATATTCTTTGATAAAAGCCTGGGGAGATTTACCGGTTAATGCAACCATTTTGCGATACATCTGAGACTTGCTGCATGCAAGAGGCTTGGTCAGGTCATCGATTTTCAGGTTGGAGTCGCACCCGGCAGATTCAATATAATCGAACAAGCGGGTTAAAAAATCTTCATCCTTCTCCGTAATGGAAACTACATTGCCATTGTCGGCTAAGCACTTAGGGTTTTCACTGTCATATAATGCTCTGACTTCCGGTGATGCGATAATCCTTCCGTGTACCGCCAGGCACATTCTTTCCGCTGCTTTAATGGTGTCTTCGAAAATTGGTTTTCTCCCCGTAATTGGTGCACCGGCAGCCAGCCCCATTTTTAAGGAAAGCCTGCCTCCGGTATATCTGGCTTGGAGGCTATTGAAAAGATAATCAATCTCAAGGGCAGCCTTTACAGCTTTTGAGACGGATTGAAAGGATACCAAAAAATGGTTTTCAGTACGATTTACGACGCTGCCGTCGGAAGCTTTAAGTTTCTTATAGACAGTATTAGTAAAGCGTGGCCGAAGTGATCCGGATGAGGTAATGCCAATAGGCTTATGCGAGAAAGCTTTCAGCTCTATTACCATAATTGTCCGGAATGCACTGTCATTGATAATGTTTAAGCCTGCACCCTGTACTTTTTCCGGGTCTTTAATCCTGCCTAAAAAGGACTCAATAAGTTCGGGTTGGACTTCAATGATCTGGTTAGGGACATCGCCATGGGCGAATCGGTGCATTTTTTGAATGGCCTTTTTCGACGGTGCTTCCACCAGGCAGAAAGCTGCTTTTCTTTTCTCATCGAACCAATAGGTCATGCCCTTGCACTTGAACTGATCCTGAATTTTTAGATCCTGTTGGTGTAATCGTGCCACGATTTCCGCAGTAACCTGCTGAGAAACATCGTGCCGATCCATGTATATGGGCATACAAGCTGATTCTACTTATACCAAAAATACAAAAAAAGTAAAGACACAGCAAGGGAGATGATTGAGGGGATGGCGTCGTCAATGCTATGAACTATAGATCAATTAGAAAGGGCCGTTCCTTGCTGTATAAAATACATACAGGGTTGCCTGGTGACCATCCCCTGGCAGATATTTACATGTCGCTCCATTGATCAGAAACGAGAACGACATGGATTATTCGGGACAAAACACTTCGTGGGCAGATATCAAACGGATTGATCTCGTCGATTATTTGGCCACCCTGGGATATGAACCGGTGCGGGTGAGAAACGATGATTATTGGTATTTGTCTCCCCTTCGCAGCGAACGAACCGCCTCTTTTAAAGTGAACAGGCGTATCAACTGCTGGTATGATCATGGAATGGGTAAGGGAGGCGGATTGATCGATTTTGCGATGGAATATGAGGGATGTACCATCGGAGAATTGATGCAACGGCTCCAGGGACATCTCTCCATCCAGCCCCGAAATTTCGGTCGGCTTCACGCTGGCAAGGTCTCTTTGAAAAATACGATCCATATCACCCAGGTAGTACCGCTGCATTCCTTTGCCTTGATTGAGTACCTGACGCAAAGGAGAATCCCCATTCAGCTTGCCAACCGCTATTGCCAGGAGCTGCAATATACGATACGGGGGAAGTCATATTTCGGCATCGGCTTCCGAAATGATTCCGGAGGCTATGAAATCAGGAATCCGTATTTCAAAGGGGGAAATTCTCCTAAGGACATCACCCATATCAGCCATGATGCAGATACCGTGGATGTATTCGAGGGATTCATGGATTTCCTTTCTTTTCAGGCGATTCGCCAACAGACCGCCGCCCCTTTGCATGATGCCGTAATTCTGAATTCCCTGGCGCTGTTTGAACGGGCGAGACCTTTTATGGAAAGGCATGAGAAGATTTGTTTATTTCTGGACCGGGATGGTGCTGGCATGCGCTGCAGCAGGTATGCCCAGTCCCTGAGCGTCCGATACCGGGATGAAAGTGCATTATATGCCGGCCGTAAAGATTTAAACGAGTGGTTGGCAGATTTTGGCCATTCAACAGGTCATAAGCTCGGTCTCGGGCGTCGCTGAAACAGCTAACCTAAATCAATTAGACCGGTGATCATGGATACGAAACGAAACAAGTTCATTACCATTTATGTGAGTGCCGAAGAATTGAACCGGATCCGGGAGCGGTTTTCCCAAACCGCTTGCAGAAACATGAGTGAATATGGACGGCAGGTTCTGTTAGGAAAGCCGGTGGTGGTCTTACACAGAAATCACTCCCTGGATCAGCAGTTGCATGAAGTGATCCGATTAAGGAAAACACTGGAAGACGCGACACTTGCCTTTGATCAGTTGCGGGAGCAGTCCAACTGGTACCGGTCCCGGATACCTGGTTCATCTTTGTTATCTCTTTTGTTGCAAGAGTATGCCCTGGGCCAGCAGTTGCAACAGGTAAAAAGATATTTTCAAAAAATGAATGCGCAATGGTGGCGATAATACACACGGCAACTTCTGTAGCGCATGTACTTCGCTATAACGAATGGAAAGTGGCCCAAGGGACGGCCTGTTGCATCGGTGCAGAGAACTATCTGTCGGATCCGGCCAGCCTTTCCTGGTCCATGAAGCTCCGCCGGCTGACTGATTTGGCTATCTTAAATGGAAAGGTCCTTCGCAACGCTGTGCATATATCGGTGAATTTTAGACCGGGTGAGCGGGTGACGACTCATTTGTTACAGCGGGTGGCCCGTTCCTATATGGCCTGTATCGGGTATGGGAGGCAGCCTTATCTGGTCTATCAGCACTTGGATGCGGGCCACCCCCATATCCATGTGGTTTCAATAAGTGTCAATGAAGGCGGCCGGCGCTTGTCGATCCGTCCCGGGCAGCTAAAAGAGGCCAAGGAGAAAGTAGAGCGGGAGTTTGGACTGGTACCGCGGCTTTCGGCACGGCCTGATAGCCCCGCAATTCCGATACAGAGACTTCACTATGGAGCAGCACCCATGACTACAGCTGTCGCCAGAATCACCGATCTTATATTCGGCAGGTACCTTTTTGGCAGCTTTGAAGAGATGAATGCACTGATGCGGGAATATGGGATTACCGCCCGCCGTTGTCGAGGAAAACATACGGCGGACGACTATGTGGTATTCCAGGCCGTCGATGAACGGGGGAAGCATCGGGGAGTACCCCTTAAAGCCAGCCTTTTACCCTCTAAGCCAACCTTGGCCTGGCTTGAAATGAAATACCGGGTAAACCGGATTAATCGTCGTGGTTGTGTCAGGCCGGTCAAAAATGCCATCCTCCGGGCCTTCCACATGCAGCGTCCAGAAACATTCGAAGAGATGACGCGGATATTGGCGCAGCAATCCATTCAGATACTGGCACCGGATGATTCGCTGCGGACGGGCCGGCTTTACGTGGATCACCGAACCGGAGGCGTCTTTACGGAGCATCTTCTTGGAAATCTTCCTGCCCCGGAGCACCTGGTACCACACCCGGTCAGGCAGCACCCTTCATTCCATGAAAGCTGGTTCATGCGGCCGGGACACCAACCAGATGCCGTGGATCCGGATTAAACCGAACCACATGCAAACAGGAGAGAATCAACAGGCCCTCCGACGGGTGCTGGACATGACCAGGATGATCAGCCTCGCGCTGTTGTTGTTGCATACCTATTACTATGGTTATTCGGTTTTTGTCGGCTGGGGACTGCACGCTACTTGGGGGGACCGGATTCTCTCGACCATTCGCCGGACCGGATTGTTCGATTATTTTAACCGCGCTAAATGGCTCTCCCTGTTGTTTCTCGCCTTATCTCTGTGGGGAGTCCAGGGTCGAAAAGACGTCCAGCGGTCTGTCAACTGGGCGGTAGGAATGCTGTTGGCCGGCGCCCTGCTGTATTTTTCCAGCCGGCGGATCTTGTGGGCAAGCCTGGAGGCCGCCTCCCGAGTACTCCTATACCTTGGGGTTACTTTAGCCGGGTATCTGTGCATGCTGTCCGGAGGGACCTGGCTTTCCCGGATCCTCAGGCCCCGGTGGGAAGATCCCGATTTGTTTAACCGCGACAATGAGAGTTTTCCCCAGGAAGAGCGTCTGCTGAAAACTCCGGTGTCCTTTAACCTGCCGACCACCTATTTGTTGCATGGCCGCCGAAGAAAGGGTTGGATCAATATAGTCAATCCCTTCAGAGGACTGCTGGTGGCCGGTACGCCCGGATCAGGCAAATCTTATTTTGTCATCCGGCATCTCATTACCCAGCAGATCAAAAAGGGGTTTACGATGTTTGTGTATGATTTTAAATTCGATGACCTTACCAAGATTGTGTATCATAGCTGGCTGAAACACCCCAATGCCTATGGTGTGCCCGCCCGCTTTTTTGTGATCAATTTCGAAGACCTTTCCCGTTCTCATCGCTGCAATCCGCTGCATCCGGCACTAATCGATGATGTGACCGATGCAGCGGAATCTGCCCGTACCATATTGTTGGGCCTGAACCGGGAATGGATCAGAAGACAAGGAGACTTTTTTGTCGAGTCAGCCATCAACTTTCTCACCGCCCTGATCTGGTATCTGCGCCGGTATCAAAGTGGCACATTTTGTACTCTTCCCCATGTGATTGAGCTGATGCAGCTGGACTATGACAGCCTGTTTACCTTGCTGCGTACCGAACCCGATATTGAGATGCTGGTCAATCCGTTTGTCAATGCTTACTTGCATCATGCCATGGATCAGCTGGAAGGACAGATGGCTGCCGCCAAGGTAGCTATGGCGCGACTATCGTCGCCTGCCCTGTATTATGTACTGTCGGGCAATGACTTCACCCTTGACCTTAATAATCCGGCTTCACCCAAGATCATATGCATGGGCAACCACCCAGGGAAGGTGAATATCTACGGAGCTGTGTTGTCGCTGTATATCAACCGGATGGTCAAGCTGATCAATCGTAAAGGGCAGTTGCGCAGCAGTCTGATATTTGATGAGTTTCCCACCATCTACGTGAATCAGATGGATCAATTGATGGCTACAGCCCGAAGTAATCGGATAGCCACTTGTGTGGGGATCCAGGATTTCAGTCAATTGCGCAAGGACTATGGAAGAGAGCAGGCGGACGTAATTTTTCAGATGGCCGGCAATGTGATTGCCGGCCAGGTCACCGGGGATACGGCCATGCAACTGTCTCAACGGTTCGGAAAGATCCTGCAAAAGCGGGAGAGCCATATGGTCAATAGCTCCGAAGTATCCAGGACCCTGTCCCGCCAGCTCGATCTCGCAGTACCTCTTTCGAAGATTGCCACGCTCAGTGCAGGCGAATTCGTGGGCCTGGTGGCGGACGAACCGACCTGCCCCATTGAACTCAAAGCATTTCATGCTAAAATCAAGCAGAACCATCGCGCGTTACAGCGAGAGGAGCGGCATTATCGGGAGCTCCCGGTGATCCGGCAGGTGGACCGGGGAGAAATCCGGCGCAACTACCTCCGGATCCGGGAGGACATTCATGAGCTGGCCGAAGCTGAGATGTCCCGGTTGTTCAATGATCCCCGTATGAATCACCTGATCGTGAAAAAAAATTCATGAGCGGAGCTGTCCGCCTTTAACGGGGAGCTAGTATCCGAGAAAAATGGTACTTTAGATTTTTGTCTTATCAGATCAAATTAACCACATGAAAAGCAATCTTAGAAGCAGCCAATGGTTTGGCAGAAAGGGGAAGGACGGTTTTATTTACCGTGCCTGGATGAAAAACCAGGGAATACCCGAACATGAGTTCCAGGGGAAACCTGTCATCGGTATTTGTAACACCTGGAGTGAACTGACGCCTTGTAATGCGCATTTCCGGGAACTTGCCGAATCCGTGAAACGGGGTGTTCTGGAAGCAGGCGGGTTTCCGGTGGAATTTCCGGTCATGTCGCTCGGAGAAACGCTCCTCAAGCCCACGGCCATGCTCTATCGGAACCTGGCCAGCATGGACGTAGAAGAATCGATCCGGGCCAATCCGATGGACGGGGTGGTATTGCTTTGCGGCTGTGATAAAACGACCCCCTCTTTGGTCATGGGCGCCTGTAGCGTCGATCTGCCCACTCTGGTAGTATCAGGGGGACCTATGCTGACCGGTCGGCATAAAGGAGGCAGTATTGGAACCAGTGATGTATGGCGCTATCATGATCAGTTCCGGGAAGGAAAGATTATGCAGGAAGAGTTGTTGACCATAGAAGCGGCCATGTGTCGCAGTCGTGGGCATTGTGCCGTGATGGGTACGGCTTCCTCCATGGCCTGTATGGTGGAGTCCCTGGGATTGTCCCTGCCTGGTAATGCAGCCATTCCTGCGGCCGATGCCCGGCGCAAGGTGCTGGCCCAGCAGTCGGGCGCCCGCATTGTCGAGATGGTCAGGGAAGATCTGAAATTATCCGACATATTGGTGCGTGAGGCATTTGAAAACGCCATTATGGTCAATGCGGCTATCGGCGGTTCTACCAACTTTGTGATTCACCTGCTGGCCATTGCGGGACGAATTGGCGTACCTCTCAAGCTGGCCGACTTTGATCCGCTCTGCGCCAAGGTGCCCCTGATTGTGAATTTGCAACCCTCAGGCCAGTATTTTATGGAGGACTTGTTTTATGCCGGGGGGCTTCCTGCGGTACATAAGGAGCTGGACGGCATGCTCCACCGGGATTGCATCACGGTAAATGGAAAGACGATCGCTGAAAATTACCAGAACGCGGAGTGTTACAACCGGGATGTGGTCGCCACTTTGGACCAGCCCTTCAGCCAGGCGACCGGATTGGCCGTTCTTCAGGGCAACCTCTGCGAAGCGGGAGCGGTGATCAAACCTTCGGCGGCTAGTGCGCATTTGATGCAACATACGGGAAAGGCCGTGGTGTTTGAAAATATTGAAGACTATCGGGCTAACGTGGACCGCGATGATCTGGAAGTGGATGAAAATAGCGTGCTGGTCCTTAAACACGTAGGTCCGAAAGGTTATCCCGGCATGCCCGAAGTGGGTAATATGGGAATTCCTAAGAAGCTTTTGCAACGGGGTGTTACCGACATGGTCCGTATTTCAGACGGGCGAATGAGCGGTACAGGATTTGGGACCGTGGTATTGCATGTGTCCCCCGAGGCTGCAGAAGGAGGGACGCTGGCCCTGATCCAGACCGGAGACCTGATTACACTGGATGTACCGGGGAGGAGTCTGCGGGTAGAGTTAAGTGAAGAAGAGCTCATGGAACGACGCAAGCGACTTGTCCTGCCGCCTCCGGTCACCGAACGAGGTTACGTGAGCCTGTATATTAATCATGTGCAACAGGCTCATTTAGGTGCTGATATGGATTTTTTAAACGGCGGATCAGGTAGCGAAGTGACGCGGGATTCCCATTGAGAGAAGGTCCGAGGATGATGCCTTTTTCGTATTAGGTGGCTGTTTCAACGAGCGGAGTTTACCTTCACACGCACGCAAGGAATGGGGGGCAGTTGCTCCTGTAGGACATTTAAGATGCCCCAAGTGTGAAGCCTGTATGATGCAGAAAACGATCGTGAGACTGCCTGTCTTTTTTAAGTGTGGTCCTGCATTATTTTTTACATGAAATATACATCAAGATGAAATATGTCTACAAGCTTTATCTGTTAAGCCTCCTTGCGGCAGGCGCTCTGGTATCTCATTCTGTATTTGGCCAACAAACTCAATTGCGAAACGATGCGTTGAATGCCATGAAGCGGGCCACCCAATATATGGTGGAAAACGTCAGCAAAAATGGAGGGTATGTTTGGCTATATCTTTCTGATTTGTCCCGGAGATGGGGTGAGTTGGAAGCCTACGAAAGCCAGATCTGGATCCAGGGTGTGGGGACGGTAGCTATGGGTAACGTTTTCTTAAATGCTTTCCAGGCCACCGGAGACGCTTACTATTATAAGGCAGCAGAGAAGGCGGCCGATGCTTTGATATGGGGGCAGCTTCCCTGTGGCGGTTGGAACTATATAGTGGATTTTTCGGGAGACCGCTCATTAAAAAAGTGGTATCATACGATAGGACAGAATGCCTGGGGGTTTGAGGAATTCTATCACTATTATGGGAATGCCACTTTTGACGATGTAACCACTGCCGAAGCGGCTAAATTTCTGCTGCGGATGTATATGGAGAAACGGGATCCCAAGTTTAAGACTGCTTTGGACAAAGCCATTTCCCTGGTGGTGAAGAGCCAGTATCCGTTGGGAGGGTGGCCTCAGCGTTATCCGCTCAAATATGATTTTCCGCATGGATATGATACGGATTACACTTCGTTCTATACGTTTAATGACGATGTGATCAGCGACAATATAGACTTCCTTATTGCCTGCTATGATTATCTGGGGCGGGCCGATCTGCTGGATGCCATTCATCGGGGTATGGACTTCTATCTGGTCAGCCAGCAAGGGAATCCTCAGGGCGGATGGGGCCAACAATACGACATGGATCTTAAGCCGGCGCATGCCAGGTCTTTTGAACCACCGGCCCTTTTACCCTCCTATACCTATGATAATGCTATGGAACTGATCAAGTTTTATCAATATACCGGCGACCGTAGATTTTTATCCCGGATACCTGATGCGATCTCCTGGCTTGAAAGTACCCGACTGCCTGCTGCGGAAACTGAAGGAGGTCGCTACACCCATCCGACTTTTATTGAGGTAAGGACCAATAAAGCGTTGTATGCCCATCGTAGCGGTACAGGGGTGTTGGACGGTCGCTACTGGTGGGATTATAAAGATGAAAACCCCCTTTTGCATTACGGGGCCAAGGCCAAAGTGGATATAGATCATTTAAAGGCACTGTACCGGAAGGTCTCGGCCCAGAGCCCGGAGGAAGCGACGAAAGGCTCACCGCTCAAAGAAGGATCCACACACCTCAAGTCTTTGGCGGATTATTCGCTAAACCCCAGGCCTTTTCATGGAAATCCAGATCCTTCTGCCGTGACCCAAATCATTTCAACACTTGACGACAAAGGGCGTTGGCTTTCCCAGCATGAGTGGAGCAGCAGACCCTATTCAGTGTCCGCCGATGGGAAGCCCATCAATACGGCTCGGTTTAGTACGGAAGGAGGGGCGGCCATTAAAGATTCCACAGATCAGCAATATATTTCGACAAAAGTATTTATCCATAACATGCAAATTTTGACCACGGTTGTCCGGGAAGGGAAGTAATATCATGCGTCATTACTTCTCATTGCCCAGAAGGCAACTTTCATGTCATGGATCCATAGTTGCTATGCCACTATTCTGAGGAAGCCAATGCTACCTTGCGTTTTTGGGAAAGGACTGTGGACCATACTTCCTCTTTAGCTCCATATGGACCGTTCTAACCGGTAAGGCGGAATGCTTTGCGGGGTGAGATGCCCATCCTCCAGGCCTTTGGCGGTATTTTTGACGGGTAATCCAAGAAAGCAATCATAATGAAGCAGAGACAGACGCACCTGCATCCCATGGAGAAGGCTTATCAGCTGGACAGTCCCTTTCGGCGCCTGATCCAAAAGCCCGGCCACATCCTTTCAAAATATATCAAACAGGGCATGAAGGTTTTGGACCTTGGTTGTGGTACGGGCTATTTTACTGGGGAAATAGCAAGACGTTTACATGGTTCCGGTAAGGTCGTGGCCGTCGACGTGCAACAAGGAATGCTCGATATTTTGGTTCAAAAAATTAAGCACCTTGAATATGGGCAATGCGTAGCCATTAATCGTGTGGATGCGAAACATCTGCGATTGGCAGAAAAAGACTTTGATTTTGTGCTTGCTTTCTACAGCTTTCACGAAATGCAATATTTGGATAATATTATAGAGGAGCTTGGAAGCATATGTAAGCCTAAAGCCAAAATTTTAATGGCCGAGCAGAAATTCCATGTATCCAGGGCTGAGTTCGAGGCCTTTGAGCAAAAGCTGATCCTAAATGGATTCAAGACCATTGAAAGACCTCGAATATTTTTAAGCCGCGCAGTGGTCATGGAGCGAAACTAATATAGACCGTTGGCTGATATGAAAAATAAAGGGGAAGACAGGCCAAAAATACAATTATCGCTTACCACTGCCGATAAGTGCTGGGAAATTATTGGTTGGCTTGCGGTGATAGGACTTTGGATTTGGGTAATAGCCCATTATCCGAAACTGCCCGGAGTGATCCCGACTCATTTTAATGAGGCCGGCAAGCCGGATGGCTTCGGGAGAAAGGCCTATGTGTTAGCGTTGCCTTTGATGGCTACCATTCTATTCCTGGGCCTCACGGTCTTGAGCAGATTTCCCTATATCTTTAACTATCCTACTTCGATTACCAAAGACAACGCGTTACGGCAGTATAAAAATGCCACGAGGTTGATTCGATACTTAAAATTGAATATTGTGGTTATTTTTGGGCTGGTTGCATTGCGGGCCATTCAGAGACCAGGTGGAGAGCAAAGTGGCTTGGGTGCCTGGTTTCTTCCCTTGATATTGGGATTAATTTTAATACCGTTGGGTTTCTATATCGTGAAGTCATATAGGGACAGATAGCGGCAAAGCTGAAAACTATCCATAGGGATGTTTTCCGCGAACCCATATTACTCATAGGGTGCATGATCTGCTGCGACGGCATTAAAAACGGATATCTTTTAATCATTCAAGATCTTCACAGGTAATTTCAGACAAAAGATGAGTTGGATAATTTTAGTTATAGCGGGCCTTTTTGAAGTCGCTTTTGCGTTTTGCCTAGAAAAGGCAAAAACTTCCGCCGGGAATGAGATGTATTTTTGGTATATCGGTTTTGTGGTGGCGCTGTCTTTAAGCATGATGCTTTTAATTAAGGCCGTTCAGGTTGTACCCATCGGTACAGCTTATGCCGTGTGGACAGGGATTGGTGCGATGGGGACCGTTTTGGCAGGAATTTTCGTGTTTAAGGAACCTGCCACGTTCCTTCGGCTATTCTTTCTTGCCACTTTAATAGGCTCAGTCATTGGACTGAAGATGGTCTCCCATTGAGCGTAATCGCGGAATCTATGCATAACGCTACACGGTTTTGGGAAATGACCTAAATTTTATATTCCCCATTTTGCCCTTTTTTATGCGCAATGGAGCGAAGCCCGATAAAAGCGATGTGCTTCATTGCGGGGCGCGGATATGCTTCGGGAGATTATTGAAGCGATATGACGATTACCGAAACGTGGGAAAGGGGAAGGACCATCCGCCGGCTTCCTGGATCAAACTACTCAATAGGGTCCCTTCTGCCATCGGCTACTTTTTCTTTTGCGGCAACAGGCTGCGCTTTGATACAAACATCTGTTGGTTGATAGTGACTTGAGGGCTTTTGAAATAGACGCCCTTGCGTTGACTGGAGGTGAGGATCCAGGAAGTGTCTTTCCCCCAGGCCTGGATTTCGGCTAACGGCGACGTACTGTCGCTTATGGTCACGGTGACGTCAGGACTGCCGTTCGGCGTAAAGTCATCGACAAAATCATCGAGCCGTTTAAATGACAGTCTGGACAGCAAAGTGGCCGTCTTGGAAGAATCGGCTTTTTGAGCATCGATCATCCATACTGAATCTTTCCAATGAAGGGTATATCCGCTGTCGGCGGGGTACTGAAAGACTATTTTTTTGATTTTTTTCGTATCCAGATGAATAAACACACGGTTGCGCCAGTCATTGTATGCTTTGTCAAAAGAGGTGGCCAGGTAGCCTGCCTGGGCTTCATAGATTTCCCGTTTGCCGTTTAGACGAACGTATGAACTGGTTTGGCGATAGGGGCCGGTACCCGTTCCTGTTCCGCCGACCCAGAAGTCCGCCAATACTTCTTTTCCTGCCAGCGCCACCACGTGGGTTCCGCTGGTATCGTTTACTTGATACTCTCCCTGATCACTTTTCTTCTTAGACACCAGTCGCGTGACCCGCATATCAATGAGAGGCACGAGCACGTCTCCCATGATATCCCGAGGTACCTTGGCCGACTTATTCCCCGAGGAGACTTTCCAGGTGTTTGCTTCGCGTTTCAAGGTGATTTGCGTATTGGGCTGCACGTGGGGATGAATCTGAATCTCGGTGAGCCGGTTGGTATCTATCTGAAGGAAATTGGTGTGTACATTGCTCTCCAGGCCGGGGGCCCGGAATATCTTGGTAAGCAGAAAAATTGCTACCAATATCCCCAGGACAATGGCAAGCGTTTTATTGTTCAGTTTTTTCATCTTAAATCGGTTGAAATTTCGAGTGGGCATTGAATAACCCTGCGTGCGAACAATTTATACGGGGAAATATTCCCTACGAATAATCTTCCTGCATGCGATATAATCGTTTCCGGCGATTTTTCCTGGCCCTGATCAGGCCATATGCGAGCACCAGCAGTAAAGGCAATAAAAAGTTGATGTATTTCAGGATTGATTTAAAGGCATCGGATAGCTGGGCAATAGGCCGTGAAGTGACGCCTTTGGTACGAAGGCCGATAAGGCCGGTATCGTCTGACAGCCAGTCTACGGCATTGACCAGCAGATTGACATTATCAGGTTCCAACTGCTGCCGCTGGGCCTGAGCCTGAGAGTATCCGTTGACCGGAAAGTTGCCGTCACTGATCACGACCATTTTGGTCGATTTGCCCGAACCCCCGATTTGTCCTTCCAGGGCCGCGGCCACCACCAGGCCCCGCCGCCGAAAGTCCTGTTGCCGCCACTGGCGTTGTGTATTTATGAACAGCGGGGCTGGCAGGGAATCCGACAGAGCCGAAGTAAATGCCAGCGGCGTATACTTCAGGGAGGAATCTCCCACATACCGCAGGGTGCTGGCAAATTCCAGAATGACATTTTCCAGTCCGACGGTGACCGGATGCCGGGCGAAATGGCTGATCATGGGGTAGAAAGGAAAAGATATGTTGGTCTGAAAGTTGAAAAATCCTTGTTGCTGTTGCATGGGGATAGCTGCACATTGGGCATCGATGACAAAATTGTCTCCGACAATCAGTCCTTTTTTATGGAGCCAACCGGCTACGCCGGTGTGTACCAGATCTCCCCGTCCCATCCGCATATCGGCGCCGACATGATCCAGAGCCACCAGAAGCCTTCCTCCCCGGGTCAGAAAAGTGTCCAGTTGTTGGAGGTGGCTAGCGGGAAGCGTATTGGTTGGTCCGAGAAGCACCAGCGTTTTGATGTGCTGAGGAATAGGAATGGAATCGCTGATCCGTACGGGCTCGGTCTGATAGAGTACGGAAAGCTGCCGGGATGCCTGGGGCATTTGGTTAAGACCCGGCTCTCCGTCTCCCTGCACGAAACCCACCACTTCTTTATGGGTAAGGGAAAGTTTTTTAATGGCTGAAGAAAGGGCATATTCCATGGGAGCGCCCGGGCCCAGAAAAGGAATGGACTCTGTTTTTTTACCCAAGGAAAGGACCGCGCCTAAATACGCTTTTTGCTGCTTCATCTGGTCTTTTTCCCGGACACCGATCAGTACAGGGCGAATGCCTGCTTGCATGGCTTTGGACTCATTGAGGGGATCGGAATTGGGATCTATGAATTTATAGCTGACCATTCCGTGCGATAAGTTGGTATACTCGATCAACAGATCACGAAAGTCTTCCCGCGCCTTATGCACCGAGGGAGGCAGATCTCCGGAAAAATAGGCAGTCACCAGTACGGGTTCATCCAGGTGATCCAGTAAATCCCTGGTGGCATGGCTCAAAGTATATTCATGATTCTCGGTAAGATCCAGCCGGAAATGGTATTCATCGGCCAGCAGATTGACCATGATCACAATGCCTACCAGTAATGCAATGGAAAGATATAGTTTGGACTTCATAAACTTAGGCGATGCTTCTTTTGGTTAAAGAAAACTCTGCCAGCAATAGCCCCAGAAAGGCCAGAGACAGAAAATAAATCAGATCGCGACTGTCTAATACGCCCCTGGCCATACTTTTGAAATGTGTGGATAGGCTGAGTATCTCCAGTACATGACCCGGCCAACCGGTGAGGCTGTCCGACAACACTCCAAAAATGATATGGAAGAACAGACCGATGAACAAGGCGCCCAGAAAAGCGACGATCTGATTGGCAGTCAGGCTGCTGGCGAAGATGCCGATACCCGTATAGGCGGCGCTCATCAGCAGGAGTCCGAAGTAGCCGCAGAGGGTCTGTCCGATATCGAGATTTCCCAGTTTGGCCACCGTAATGATATAAGGAATGGTAAAAAGAAGTGCGATGGCTACCAAAAGAAGCGTCGAGAGAAATTTTCCCCACACGACTTCGCGATCGGTGATTGCCTTGGTGAGTAACAATTCGATCGTCCCTGTTTTCCTTTCTTCGGCCAGTGACCGCATGGTCAAAGCCGGAATAAAAAAGAACAACGTCCAGTAGGCTACGTTGAAAAAGGCCTGCAGACTCGCCTGGCCGGTGTAAAATATATTGGACCCGAACAGCCAGGTGAAGAAGCCGCTGAATCCCAGAAAAAGGATCAGCATGATATAGGCAATCAGAGAATCGAAAAAGGAAGCCAGTTCGCGCTTGGCAATGATCCAAATAGCGTGCATGTTAATTTAGCGTTAGGTTTCGGAAAATATCTTCGAGACGGGTCTCCACGGGAATCAGTTCGCTCAGTACCCAGCCATGGGCCACGCAACTGTGAAAAATGTCTTTTTTGGCCGTGCTTCCCGACACGCCGTGTATTTCAAAACGGGAAGAAGCGCCATCCAACACCTGGACCTCTTTGATTGATGGAAGGCTCTTTAAGCCCGAAACGATAGCCTGTGGATCCCCTTCTTCAATTCTCACCTTTAGTATTTCGCTTCCGCTCGCTTTTTGCCGCAGGGTCTCCGCGGTGCCGTTAGCGACGATTTTTCCTTTGTTAATGATGAGAATGCGGTCGCAGGTGGCCTCCACTTCCGGAAGAATATGGGTACTTAAAATGACGGTCTTTGCCTTCCCCAAATCACGGATCAATTGCCGTATTTCTACGATTTGATTGGGATCAAGGCCAGTCGTCGGTTCATCCAGGATCAGGATTTCAGGGTCATGAATCATGGCCTGCGCAAGTCCCACACGCTGGCGGTATCCTTTGGATAACTCGCCTATCTTTTTATGTTTCTCCGCATTGAGCCCACAGACCCGGATCATTTCCCGGAGCCGGTCGGTGATTCTCTCGGTAGGGACACCCTGCAAGCGGGCACAGAATGCGAGATAATCCATGACAGGCATATCCAGATATAAAGGATTGTTTTCCGGCAGGTAACCAATATACTTCTTCAGTTCATCACTATGCTGTCGGACCGATTTTTCCCCGATGAAGATATCCCCACCTCCGATACCGATGTATCCGGTGATCATTTTCATGGAAGTACTTTTACCGGCGCCGTTAGGCCCCAGAAATCCGAGAATTTCTCCGGTACCTACCTCGAAGGAGATGTCGTTGACTGCGGCCTGGGTCGCATAATGCTTGGAAAGATGTTCTATACGGATCTGCATAATTGACGTTTCAAATGCCAACGGGATTCAGCACCTATAGTTAATTAAGCAAAGGGTTGTATGAGTTCCTGGGAAAGCCACGTGAAGAGGGCCTGAAGGTTCCCGGTTTGACTTCGTAAAGGAAGCCGGATGCAAAAGAAATACATTTGAAGGAATGTTCATAGTGCGGCGGCCTTAATGAATTGTTAAAACCTTTCGCGACGAAAAAATTTGTTGCAACAATAATTGTTTTGGTGTATCTTTGCCTTGTGAAAATAGAAGAAGAAATAAGACAGGCCCGGTTCGAAGATGATTATCAGCGGTTGATTGTGAATCTGTTATATACAAGTAATTGGATGAGAGACATTCAGATTCAGTTGCTAAAACCATTTGATATTCTTCCCCAGCACTATAATGCTTTACGAATCATTCGTGGAAGACATCCCCAACCCGTTTCGCCCGGAGAGATCAAAGAGGTGTTGATCGATAAAGCCAACGACCTGACGCGATTATTAGACAAGTTGGAAAATAAAGGACTGATCAAACGGGTATTGTGTCCGACCAACCGGCGGAAAATGGATATTACCATCACCCCCAAAGGCCACCGGTTACTCGAGGAGACCAGTAAGTCATTAAATACGCTGGTCAAACGCGTTAAAGCCAACCTGACTGACAAAGAGGCAGCGAATCTGAGCAAACTGCTGGACAAAATGCGGGGATAATTTTTTTAGCATAATAATTGTTGTAACAAATAAAGTTTTAACGATAAAAAACAAGACAAATGAAAACAAAGAAATGGACCTCTGATTTGGCACACAGTGAACTGCAATTCAAGGTGAAACATCTTATGGTATCCAATGTGACCGGCAGTTTTCGTGACTTCCAGGTGGAAGCTGAAACCACCGGAGAAGATTTTCAAAATGCCCGCATCCGGCTAACGGCTCAGATAGATTCGGTATCTACTGGCCCAGCCGACCGCGACAAGCATCTTAAGTCAGCCGATTTTTTCGATGCAGAGAAATATCCTGACCTGAGATTTGAATCGACTGAATTTCGCAAGCTTAATGATGAAGACGAGTATGAATTATTGGGTAACCTGACCATCAAAGGGGTGACCCAACCGGTGAAATTGCGGGTGGAATATGGTGGATCGGTCACAGATCCCTGGGGGAACTTCAAAGCAGCTTTCAGTGTCCAGGGCAAGATAAGCCGTAAGCTGTGGGGTTTGAATTATAATGCGGCCCTGGAAGCGGGTGGCGTAATGATTAGTGACGATGTACGGATTTTGGCTGAGGTGCAGATGACGCAGGTGGTGGAAGAGGCCGTACAGCAGGAAGTGAAAGCTTGAAGGAAATCCCATCCTTCCTTCTGGGGGATGGGGTTTTCCCCTTATCTAATTGCAGATTAAATTACAAGGAGTCATTATGGCGCTCAAGGGTATTAGAGGAGTTTTCCCGGGTGCTTCCCCCCATATGGTGGGAGACGGTTTCCGGGTCATCAATTATATTCCCGGTGCAGGAGATTTAACGAAGGAAACTAGCCCGTTTCTCATGTTGGATTACAATCCTCCCTGGTCTATCGCTCCGGCGGAATCTCCTAAAGGGGTGGGGGCGCATCCTCACAAGGGATTTGAGACCGTGACCCTGGTCTATGAAGGGCAATTAGTGCATCGTGATTCTGCCGGTGGCGGCGGAGAAATCGGCGCCGGCGATGTGCAGTGGATGACGGCAGGATCCGGTCTGTTGCATGAGGAATTTCAGGCGGAATCCTTTCGGTTGGCCGGCGGCACACAGCATATGGCACAGATCTGGGTAAACCTACCTGCCCGTTTTAAGGGCACCCCGCCATCCTATCAATCCATCAGTTCGGATCAGATAGGAAGCTATGTGGTGGATCACCAGAAGGGCAGGGTTCGGGTGGTCGCGGGTGAATTCAGGGGCGTGGCAGGCGCGGCTAAGACCTTCACTCCGGTCGAGATGTATGATATCCGGCTGAAGAAAGGGGCTCACTTGGAATTTGATCTGCCGGCGGCTTACAATAGTATGATCCTGGTCGCCCAGGGAGAATGGATCATCAATGGCAGGGACGCCTCCTTTAAGGACTTTATCTTGTTTGACCATGAAGGAGAGTCCATTCAACTGACGACAAAATCTGACGGGTATGCCCTGGTGTTGAGCGGGGAACCCATTGACGAACCGGTGGCGAGTTATGGTCCGTTTGTGATGAATACCCAGGATGAAATTATGCAAGCGCTTAAAGACTACAGGGCAGGTAAATTTGGCACTTTATAAGGAAGATCCTATTTCCGATAAATATAAACTCAAGAGGAGTGGTATGAAAAAAACAGCAATCTTGTGGATGGGGGCAGATGGCGCCACAAAAGACGACATAAAGATGCGGGTCCAGGCATTGTCCGGGTGGACAGTGGATTTCTCGGACTCCGCCGAATCTGCCGTGGAGCATGCCTGTGCGGGCAGCTATGCGGTGCTATTGCTGGGAAAGCAAGTGGAGGACATTGAAGCCAAGAAGGTCAAAGCGGTTTTCCGGGCTCATGGTTCCGGGGCGCTGGTGCTGTCTGCCCATCCGAAAGACACTACCGAGATATTGTGGCAACGCATCCGGGCGGCATTGACCCAGCAACGCGTGGAAAAACTTCGCAGGTTTCACGTGCAGGATGAGGGATTTTCCGGCGCTGGGCTTCCTATCCGTATCGGGAATGGTCTTAAGTAACTAAGTTTATTATAAAGTTTTAGGATGCAAAAAAAGTTGATCCATATATTGGAGGGGCGTGAAAAAAGGATTACCGATACGGAAAGCGTTCACCAACCCATGCCTCATCGGGATTTCCGTTTTGCTAACCCGTTTGTGGTCCTTCATCACCTGGGGCCGCTCGTCGTGAAGGCGGGGTCCACAGGGCGGATGCATCCCCATCCTCCCGCGGATTTGCTCCGGTGACGTTTATGCTCCAGGGAAGCGGCTGGCATCGCGACAACGCCGGACATGAGGCTGAGATAGCCGCCGGAGACGTCCAATGGATGTTTGCGGGCAAAGGAATCCTGCACAGCGAAGGTGCAGCGCCGTCGCTCCTCCAAAAAGGAGGAGATTATGAGCTTATCCAGCTTTGGATCAATGTCCCGGCGAAAAATAAATGGGATAAGCCTGACTATCAGGTGGCCCGCCACGAAGAATTACCCCGTGTCCTGGAAACGCGGAGCGCAGACTTACGACTGGTGACCGGGTCCTACGACGGCCAGCAGGGCCCTCTGAGGGCTCATACTCCAATGACAATCATATGGGGATCGCTGCCTGCCGGGGAATCTGTACCCCTGAGGGTTCAGCAAGGATACTGGACATTACTCTATGTATATAGCGGCGAGGTGGCGGTAAACGGATCGGTGTTGCACCGCTACGAATTGGGCGTCTTTGATCAGGCGGATACCGAAATTGCGTTGTCGGCAAACGGGGAGTCGGGTATCCTGCTGCTCAGTGGAAAACCTCTGGACGAGCCCCTTGCGGTGCGTGATAATTTTGTGATGAACAGTCCGGAAGAAATCGACCAAGCCATGGCGGACTTTCGGGCGGGTAAGTTTGGTCAGCTTGACCATTAGGGCTCCTGCATGCCCAGAAAAGCTTTTAACTCCGCGGCGTCCTCCGGTTTCATTTTTCCGCCCAGGATCAATCGGATTTGCCGACGTCTTACCGCTCCCTCATACAGGGCAATTTCTTCGGGAGTCTCCGGTTCACAGCCGGGAACTTTGCGGGGCTTGCCATGAGGATCCAGGGCGACAAAAGTGTAAAAAGCTTCGTTGGATTTATATTTAAACTGCTGCAAGGGGTCTTCCCCCCATACGCGCAGCTGGACCTCCATAGAAGTATTAAACGCATGGGTGACCTGGGCATGAATGGTCACCACGTTTCCTCTAGGTATCGGGTTTTCAAAAGAAAGGTTATCGACCGATGCTGTGACAACCGGACTTCCGCAGTGCTTCATGGCAGAAAGAGCGGCGGCAATATCCATCCAATACATCAGGCGGCCGCCCATCAGGTTGTTAAACAGATTCGTATCATTGGGCAACACCAGCTCCGTCATCACGACCAGGGAGTCCTTTACTTTTTTCGGTGGGGTCATCATTTGAACGGATTTTAGGCGCAAAGCTACGCCGAATCGGGGAGTATGGCAACTGACCCACCCTGACCTCCGCCTATGGCAGAAAAAGCGCGGATACCCGGCCGGGGAAATCAATTTTGCCTGATATCAAAAAAGTGTAACTTTGCATGACCTCGCGGGAATCATTCGATTATCAGCAGAATTGTAACAACAACTTTTCCCTCTAAGGTCTTTTTTCAGTCTCGGTAAATCAGGGTTATGGCAAAATACATCTTCGTGACAGGAGGGGTTACATCTTCTTTGGGTAAAGGGATCATTGCGGCGTCTTTGGCCAAGCTCCTGCAGGCAAGGGGGCTGCGGGTGACGATCCAGAAATTCGATCCTTATATCAATGTGGATCCCGGCACCCTAAACCCTTATGAGCACGGGGAGTGTTATGTGACGGAGGACGGCGCCGAGACGGATCTGGATCTGGGCCACTACGAGCGTTTTTTGAATACCCCTACTTCGCAGGCCAATAATGTGACCACCGGACGTATTTACCAAACGGTGATCAATAAGGAGCGGGAAGGGGCCTATCTGGGGAAAACCGTCCAGGTGATTCCCCATATTACCGATGAGATTAAGCGCAGGATACTCTTGCTGGGCAATAACGGACATTATGATATTGTCATTACAGAAATTGGCGGGACCGTGGGTGATATAGAATCTCTGCCTTACGTGGAATCTGTTCGCCAGTTGCAGTGGGAGTTGGGTTCTGAGAATTGCCTGGTAGTCCATCTTACACTGATCCCTTATCTAAAAGCCGCCAAAGAGCTTAAGACCAAGCCGACGCAACATTCTGTAAGACTGCTGAGTGAAGCAGGCGTACATCCCGACGTGATCGTATGCCGCACAGAGGAGCCCATGTACGGAGATTTGAAAAAGAAAATTGCGCTTTTTTGTAATGTGACCGTAGATTCCGTCATTGAAGCCTCCGATGTGCCGACCATCTATGAGGTGCCCATGGAAATGATGCAGGAGAGGCTTGATCAAATTTGCATGCAGAAGCTGCGGATTCCCATTACAAGGGAACCGGAATTGACCAAATGGCGCGGATTCCTGGATAAGCTGAAATATCCCAAATCCAAGATCACCATAGGACTGATCGGTAAATACGTGGAGTTGCAGGATGCTTATAAGTCCATTCTGGAGTCCTTTATTCATGCGGGGGCCGTCAATGAGTGCAAGGTGGTGGTGCAGAATCTGCATTCCGAATACCTGACCAGCGAAAATGTGGGCGAAAAGCTCTCCAATCTGGATGGAATCCTGGTGGCGCCGGGCTTTGGAAACCGGGGGATCGAAGGGAAAATTGCGGCTGTGAAGTATGTGCGGGAGAAAGGCATTCCGTTCTTTGGTATTTGTCTTGGCATGCAGTGCGCCGTGGTCGAATTTGCGCGAAATGTGCTCGGTTGGAAGGATGCAAATTCCACTGAGGTGCAGCCTAACACCCCCCATCCCGTGATTGATCTGATGGCGGGACAAAAGGAAATCACCGTCAAGGGAGGGACTATGCGGTTAGGGGCTTATCCCTGTGATGTGAAGCCGGCTACCCTTGCGCACCGTATATATGGGACCACGCATATCAGTGAACGCCATCGTCACCGCTATGAGTTTAATAATGTTTACCTGGAAGACTTCGAAAAAGCGGGCATGATTGCCAGTGGGATTAATCCCCAGTCCAATTTGGTCGAAATTATTGAGATTAAGGACCATCCCTTCTTCATTGGTTCCCAATTTCATCCTGAGCTGAAAAGTACGGTGGAGAATCCCCATCCGCTATTTGTGCAGTTTGCCAAGGCCTCCCGGGATTATGCCATCAAAAGAGATGCTTCTCATACCGGGTCTGCCGACCCGGAAGTAAGCTCCAAAACGGATAGAAAACAAGCCACCGGGCGGATGGCCAAACAAGATTAAGCCATCGGATATCTCCTTTCTTTTACACCTCTTAAGGCCTCCGGACCTTTCCTTAAAGGGAGTCTCCTGCTGTCAAACAGCGACTTTCCGGCCTTCTGCGGTTTGGTGATTTCTTGTTATCTTTGACCAGTTTTACCAAAAAAATATTAACTATATGGCTTATGATGTTATCGTAATAGGCAGTGGTCCAGGAGGGTATGTGGCAGCAATTCGCGCGGCTCAGTTGGGACTTAAAACGGCCGTCGTAGAAAGAGAATCCCTGGGAGGCATCTGTCTGAATTGGGGCTGTATCCCCACCAAAGCATTGCTTAAAAGTGCACAGGTGATGGAGTATGCCCTGCATGCGGCAGATTATGGGGTTACACTCGCAGATCCAAAGCCAGATTTTGACGCGATGGTAAAAAGAAGCCGGAAGGTAGCGGATAAGATGAGTAAAGGCGTGCAATTCTTGATGAGAAAGAATAAGATTGATGTGTTGACTGGTACGGGAAAGCTGAAGGGAAAAGGTAAGGTGGAGGTCACCGACAAGGACAATAAAGCCACTGTCCATGAAGCCAAACATATTATTCTGGCTACGGGGGGCCGGGCCAAAGAACTGCCCAGTCTGAAAATCGATCATAAAAAGGTGATCGGTTATCGGGAGGCTATGGTGCTGCCCGATCAGCCTAAGTCCATGATCATCGTCGGTTCGGGAGCCATTGGGGTAGAATTCGCCTATTTTTATAACAGCATTGGAACCAAGGTGACCATCGTGGAATTTCTGCCGCGCATCGTTCCCGTGGAAGATGAGGAGATATCCAAAGAACTCGAGAAAATATACAAGAAGAAAGGTATTGATGTAATGACTTCCTCGGAAGTGACCAGCGTGGATACTTCAGGAAAGGGTGTAAAAGCCAAGGTGAAGACCAAAGATGGGGAAGTGACCTTGGAAGCGGATATGGTCTTGAGTGCGGTGGGTATAGTGGCCAATATTGAAAACCTGGGGCTGGAGGACCTCGGAGTCAAGACGGAGAAAGGAAAAATTGCCGTAGACAAATACTATCAGACCAATGTAGCTGGTGTATACGCGATAGGAGACTGTGCCCCTGGCCAGGCATTGGCGCATGTGGCTTCCAAAGAAGGGATTATTTGTGTAGAGCAGATCGCCTTTACTGAGAAGAAATATAAACATCAGCCTGAACCGCTCGATTATAATAATGTCCCGGGTTGTACCTATTGCTCTCCTGAGATCGCCTCGGTGGGGTATACTGAAAAGGCGGCTAAAGAAGCAGGTTATGAGGTTAAGGTAGGTAAGTTTCCCCTCTCGGCTTCCGGTAAAGCCAGCGCCGCCGGTGCTCCGGAAGGATTCATTAAAGTGATTTTTGATGCTAAGTATGGAGAATGGCTCGGTTCTCATATGATCGGATACAATGTGACCGAGTTGATCGCAGAAACCGTATTGGGCCGCAAACTAGAGACCACCTATCAGGAGGTACTCAACGCGATCCATCCGCATCCCACCATCAGCGAATCGGTGAAGGATGCCATTGAGCAAGCCTACGGAGAAGCGATTCATTTGTAAGCCTTCCCGCTACAATTGCGGAATATCTTTGTTGATTCATTGCAAAACCGCCCCTGGCACACCGGGGGCGGCTTTGCATTTTTATGGGGTGGACATGCCTGTCGCCGACGGGTCCAAGAACATTCGAGTCATTCAGACGGCAGGGTTACTCTTGTGTGAATCCGCCAAATCCGCTAACTTTAAGGAGACTACTCACCGCTGCGATCTTTTCATTCTTTAAAAATGACTCTTCATGTCAACGTCCAAAACATCCCACCACGAATCCGATACCCTGGAAAGCCTTTCCATGTCTAGAAGTCGGTTTATCCAGTCTGCGGGACTGCTCGCCGCCAGCAGCATGTGGTTGAGCTTACCTGCCTGCAGAAACTCAGGCACCGAAAAACAAATTGCGTCTGCAGATACGGTTGCAGCAGCACCTGCTGTGAAGCCGGTACGTGTGAGTGCCGATCCCCTAAAAGTTCCACCCGCGATTCGCAGGAGCCAGGCGGAGACCCTGAAAGTGACTTTGGTGTCCAAGGAAGTTGTGGGGGAGATCAAACCGGGGATATTGTTTCGATACCTCACTTTCAATGGCCAGGTACCGGCTCCCATGATCCGTGCCCGCCAGGGAGATACCATTGATTTGACGGTGATAGGCGATCCTCAAAATAAACATCCGCACAACGTGGATTTTCATAGTTGCTACGGTTCTGGGGGTGGAGCGGATTATACCAATGTAGGTCCCGGCCAGACTAAAAGGATCCGGTTCAAGGTTATGGATCCCGGCGCCTTCATCTATCATTGTGCCGTAGCTGATTTGGATTTTCATATTTCCAGCGGAATGTATGGGCTGATCCTCGTAGAGCCCAAGGGAGGCCTTCCTCCGGTAGACCAGGAATGGTATTTCGGACAAAACGAAATCTACACCAAGGAACCTAAAGATGCAAATACTCCCGCCGAATTTGATTATGACCGGTTGTTGCGGGAGGATCCGACCTATGTGGTGTTGAACGGTGCTTTCAATTCATATACGAAGCAGCGGTATGGAGCGCTGCAGGCAAAATCAGGCCAGACATCCCGCATTTATTTCGTGAACGGCGGTCCAAACCTCCTGAGCAGTTTCCATCCTATTGGCAATGTCTGGAGTAAGTTCTGGATGCAAGGCTCCCTGGTAAATGATCCTTTCCGGCTCATGCAAACGGTAGCCGTCAATCCGGGCAGCTGCGCCGTCCTGGAAATGAAAATGCCGATTCCCGAAGTCATCCGGTTTGCCGATCATTCGATTACCCGGACGGCAAGAAAAGGATTGCTGGCCGAAATCGAGGTCTCCGGAGATCCGGTACCCAGCATTTTTGAGGTACCTACGGCCTGAAGCGCTGCATTATTGGATTTCCTTTACCTCAAGCATAAGGGAGCCCTGGAAGGATGTTTGAATATGAGGATCCTCTCCGCTGATCTCACCCAGCGATTTGCCGTGAAAATAATCGGTGACCGTATAGCGTTTGTCTTTGTCAAGTCCGCGAAGCGCAATCTCCCCGTTGTAATCGGGATTGTAAAAAGCATAGTACATTTCCCCGTCTTTCTCAATGCAATGCGCTTCGGGGATGTCATATCCGATATCATAGAGACCGCCCCGATAGGTTCCCGTGCTTAACATTTTATCCTGGTACAGGGAAATCCATTTCTTAAAGAGCGATTCTCTTTCGGGGGTAAGCAGTTCTCTGTCTACTCTCTTATTGCCGGTAGCAGGCCAGATGAACTTGGTGCCCGGAACTGCCCCTATACCAATTTGTGAAGCAAAATCATCTCCGTTGTCAGTCAATTCCACGTGATCCCCAAAATAAGCGGTTTGGGGCATCATGGCTTTATATACTTTCCCTTTAAGTCGGACCTGCCAGCTGCTGGTGGGATCGCTCGCTACGAATTGGTTTGTATAGGGCATCGTATAGAAATTCATGCAGTCCCCGCAGGGGCAGAATTCCACCACGGCATTGGGATGGATACTTCTGGCCGTTTCAAAAATAGTCTGAAAATATTTAGGCAGCGCTTCATAGGATTGTTCGGGATATTGAAGGCCATGCCCCGACGCATAGTCCGGTGCGACGGCATTCATATGCTGGCCGTCCAGCTTAAGCGCATCAAATCCCCAGTCCTTCATGAACATCTCAACGGTGCTTTTTGCCGAGCGGAGTGCGGCGCTGTCCGTGGGAGCCATATAATATGAATCCCACCAACTGATGTGCTGGGGTTTCCCGTTCTCCTGGATCAGCAGTACATTCGGATTTTCTTTGAGAAACTTGGTGCCGGAATCCACAGCGAGCGGGGCCCACCAGAGCACTGCTTTCATCCCCGCAGCATGTATGCTATCGACGAGCGTTTTCATGCCGATATCTCCCTCGGGAAATTTTTGCCGGTTGGTATTCCAATCTCCTTCGGCCTGTTGATACCCGTCATCAATGCCCACCCAGTGGATTCCCAATTCCTTAACCTTGGGAAGCGTGTTGAGGATTTCCTTAACTGTAAAATTCCGGCCGTATCCCCAGGCGCACCAGATGGGTTCAAACGCGGCGGGTTCGGACGGTGCCGGCTTTATGCCCTTGGTTTGCATGTAAGCGGCAAATTGTTTCAGCGTCGCGAAACAATCTTTTTGGTGGACACTGACGAATGTGTGGAAGGTTTGTAAGGTGTCACCCGCAGCCAGGGATTTTGCCCTGGGGTAATGATATTCTATGTCCAGGGTGGCCTCCTGGGCATCTTTGGCGTACTCTATCGGCAGAGAGACCAGCTTTGCCACGGGCTCGGTATGGCCAATGGCCAGGCCCACATCCTTTCTCCAGAGATCCACGACCGGAATGCCTCCGCCATAGTCTGAAGCGTTCATGCCCATATAGTTTTCCTGGTGGAATCCTGGGTTTACCCGTTGGATCCAATCCCTCCGATCCTCGTGTGAGCTACCCTGGAAACTCCAGAACTTCGTCGTGTCCTCAGAGGGAATTACCTTATAACGGCTATTGATCCAGCCTGTCACACTCAGGGGCTGATCTCCTATGTTGACGTAGCGAACATCCAAGTAGGCGACATCGGGAAAGCTGTCATAGGTTTTGATGCGCAGTATTTTTTGCAAACCATGTGCCTGGTCAGTTCCGGTGAACATCCAGGCAGTCCCCTTGCCCGCATGGTCGTCCACCGCTATTTTTTCTTTTTTGTTCAGGGTAAACGCGCCCGTTTGAAATTGCGACGTGATCAGGGACTCTGATGTGCTAAAATCATTCATCAGTGGTGAAGCACCGTCAAAATTTGCACTGATGCGGGTTTGCATGCTGTCATTGACTTCTATGCGAAGCGCATCGTGGGTGATCACGGGTGTGGTGGAACAGGAGGAAAGACTCCCAAACAACACGGCGGCAACAATCGTCAGTAAAGAAGGGAAATTTTTCATGGCTTGTAGCTGGGATTTAATAGTTTTTCGGCATTGTCATGATACACTTTGCGAAGCACCTCTGAAGGAAGATGCAGTCCATACAGGGGCCAATGATACCCGAAGCGCCCTTGTTCGTAGAAATGCTCATCTGCGGTTTCCAGGATCCTGAAGGTAGTTCGGTACATATCGGGATTGCTTCCCATATCTGTTCCGTATACCAGCCGGTCCTGATACTTCTCGATAAAGGCTGCGGCGGTCCGGGGAATGGGGGCAATTTCGGCATAACGGGCAGCAATATCGGCGTATAGGTTAGGATAACGGTCCAACAACGCCCCGAGTTTCCCCAGGTCGCTGCAATAGTTCAGCAGATGACAGACGATAAAGGTGGTATGGGGGTTTTCCCGCAGGGCGTTTTCCAGGGACGCCACCAGTTGCTCATGATCCAGTTTTCCCGGGATATCCATATTCACATGCCATTCGGCGGCGTTCATTAAGCCGTCATTGGTAGAATCAGGAGGCAAGTACATCCACGCGTCTTCTCCGAGATGGATACTCACCGGCATGTGCAATTCGCCACATTTGGCCAGCAAAGGTTTCATCTGAGGATCCCCGATATGCAATCCTTTACCCGGCACAGGGTGTGAATAGAGCTCTCCTTCACCTTTATCTCCTAATTCTCCTACGCCTCTGGCTCCGGCTTTATAACATCTTTCCAATTCCTGTACCGCGTGTGCCTGCCATCCGGGTGTGCCATAACCTGTATAATCAAAACCACACCACACTGAAAACCGGTCCGGATAGCGGCTATATTTTTTCACCAGCGTGTCGAATGCTTTCCCAGTCTGATAGGTAAGGACCATCGTTTTCTGGATGCCTACGGAATCCATGATTTTGACCCATTGATCCACCCCTTCGGCTCCCTGAACATAGTTGTGGGAATGCATGTCGATTACCGGAAAAGCGGCCTTTTCAGGAATGGTGACCGGTGTGTGATAAATGGAGCGGGGCCTATAGTTTTTCAGCAGAATGGCTGGCAATTTGCCATGTTGTGCACTGCACAATAAAGGAAGTGCACCCAGGGTGAGCAGCAGCCATGCGCCCTTGTGGAAGATTTTCATGGTGTATTGATTATGGTTAATTTTCGACGAATTAACGCGCTTACGGCATCCGTAGCTGGCGGAAAGACTTTTCTCAGGTCTATTTCCTCATTGTCTGCCAACAGGGATTGTAAGGTCTTCATAAACGTATTCTTGGTTTCAGTGGCCAGATTGATCTTGCAGATGCCAAGGCGGATAGCTTCTTTAAGTTGCTCATCCGGAATACCGCTGCTGCCATGCAGCACCAACGGACAGTGGGTCGCTGCCTGAATTTGCTGCAACCGGTCCAGGCGCAGCTGCGGGGTCTGCTTGTAAAAGCCGTGGGCATTCCCAATGGCCACCGCCAGGCAGTCCACCCCGGTGAGTTCTACGAAGCGTGCGGCATCGGCGGCGGAAGTAGGTTCTACGGATTGTTCCTGGCCTAATTTAGCTACGTATCCGAGTTCAGCCTCTACGTTGGCCTGATAAGGTGCGGCCATGCGAACGACTTCCTGGGTGGTCCGCACATTATCTTCAAAAGAGCTTTCGCTGGCATCAATCATGACGCTATCAAAACCCGCCTCAAGGCATTGTTTGACCACAGCGGGTGAAGAGCCGTGGTCGAGGTGTACCCACCCCTCGACGCCGAAATCTGCTAACATAGCCCTAGCCATAGCGACTGCGGGCTTGATGCCCAGATAGCGCAAGGAACTTTCGCTTAATTGCAGTATCAGGCTGCTGTGCGTCTCTTGAGCGGCAAGCAGAAGACCCTTCAGGGTCTCAAAATTGTAAAAATTGGCTGCGAGCAGTGCTCTTCCTTCCTGGGCGTATCTGACAAGTGTATCCTTACAGTTCATCGATGGGATAATTAAAGTGTTGGGAAGCGGTTTTGCGAAAGGCCTCCAAGCTCGAAAATGCTCCGGTACCGCCCGGTGCAGTAGTATTTACCGCGCCGCAAAGCGCACCGAACACCGCACAGCTTGCTGCATTTTCCTGCCGGATGTACCGATGGATATAACCCGCGTTAAAGCTGTCTCCTGCGCCGATCGCATCAACTACCGCGGAGTTATGGAAGCTCTTTTGAACCATGAGTTGTCCATTGTCCCATATGAAGGCACCTTCGTCCCCGTTTTTGATTACCAACGTGTTTGCGTAGGACTTTAATGTAGCGATGCATTCCTCTGCGGTGTCCCTTCCGGCGATATGCATGACTTCCTGAAGGTTGGGCATAAACAGGTCCACATAAGGCAATAGATCCGGCCAGTTACAGTCCCAGTGCTCAGAAGGATCCCACTGCGGATCCAAAGAAGTAGTAAGCCCCTGCTCCTTGGCCCGGCGAAAAAGTGCGGGAAGCCCCGGCTTCAGACCAGGCTGCAGGAAAACGGAACTGACGTGTAAATGACGGGCCGAAGTCAGCGTCTCGTCCGTGATTTCCTTCACTCTGAGTTCCTCCATAGCTCCCGGATAAGTCACCATCGCGCGTTGTTCCTTATAGTTCAGGGCCACCGTGAGGCCTGTATCTGTGGTGTCACTTTGGAGCACCGAACCGGTATCGACTCCTTTGGCTTCCAGGTCTTCCATGACTTTTCTGCCGAAAGCATCCTTCCCTATCTTTCCCAGGAAGCGAACGGTATTTCCCAGCACCGACAGATTGCTCGCGAAAATGGCTGAGCTGCTGCCTAGTGTAAGCGTCATTTCGGGGGCGATGATCTCTTTACCGGTTTCAGGGAATTGATGCAGGCCGTCAAGAATGAGGTCCACGTTCAGTTCCCCAACTACCAGTACGTCGTATTTATCCATGCAATGATTCTTTATACGATGAGCTGTGAAAAAGCCCGGCTCACAAATGATTTAATTTCATCGGATATATTTTGACTCCTTCCACTACTCTGGATATGGCTCCGCTGGCAGATGGAGAATCGGGCATCAATCCCAACTGCATGCTCTTAAAAAGACCAACGAGTTGGCAGGGCAAAATACTCAGCAAAGGAGAAAAGTCTTCCTGCAGGAGGATCTCTTTCCCGTTGGGTAACCCAAGGCAGACATCCAGATCCTTATGGCGAAATGACCGGGGGAAAAGGCCCACCTGATAGAGTGCTCTGTTGCCTTTGTTCATTCCATTAAGAAGGTCCAACTCGTACTGAAAGGCATAGGCATCGGAGGAAAAAAGGTACATAATTAAAGTATGCTCATCTATCACAGCCTTTGGTCCATGGCGAAAGCCCAGGTAAGTATCCGCTTTGCAGATGATTTTCCCATCTGTAAGTTCCTGTAACTTTAATGCGCCCTCCTGAGCAGCGCCTGCCAGCACCCCGGAGCCAAGAAACACGGCCCGATTGAAGTCTTTTTCGGCAATAGAGGCAGACACCGGCCAACTTTCCTTTAAAAAACGGCGGGCGGTGTCCGCAAGAATCTTGATTTGGTCTGCATAGTCGCCTGGCGCGTCCAACAAGGCAATCAACAGCCCTGTCAGCAACATTCCGGTATAACTGCTGGTCATGGCCAGAGATTCATCATTGGATTCGGGCGGCAGGACAAGCAGGTACTTTTCATTTTTTGTCTGGTAGTGAGCCAAATCGCCCTCGGCATTACAGGTAATGATCAAGTGGAAACATTTTCGCGATATTGCATCGGCAAGTTCCACGGTGGCACAGCTTTCAGGACTGTTGCCGGACCGGGCAAACGATACCATGAGTATACTTCGCTGTGGAACCAGATAAGTTTGTGGATGAGAGAGGATGTCTGTGGTAGGGATTTGACGGGCCAAAATGCCGGTCTCCCGGAAAAATACAGATTGTAAAGACATGCCGATAAATGCGCTCGTTCCGGCTCCAGTGAGAATGATCTCGTCTACTTCGGCAAGGGCTTGTTTCAAGAATGAGGTAATACTCTTATGATGTGCGGTGACAAGTTGATATATTTTTTCCCAGAGATCGGGTTGTTGCATGATTTCTCTCGCGGTATGATAGGCTCCTTTTGTTTTAAGATCTCCCTCAGTCAATCCTAAATATTCCATTTATTTTTAGTTTTAAAATATGCAAATGTAATAAAAGTAAATTTACTTTCAAAATCGTAATTTTTTTTTCATTAACCCCGATAAACCTTTCATTAAGTTATTTTATCAGATAATCGATTTCGTTTTATTGTCCTATCTTGCATTCAAATACCATCCTATGAGGCCAAAATCCAAGAGATTCACCGTAAGCAGAAGAAACCAAATCCTCCAAAGATTGCATGAAAATGGTCAGGTGCTGGTCAATGACCTTAGCAGGGAGTTTCATGTCAGCGAAGTGACCATCCGAAACGATTTGGAGCAGTTAGAACAGAAACAGGCGCTGATCCGGGCCAGAGGCGGGGCAATCCGGATGGAAGGGAATGTGAGTTTTGACCCGCGGATTGCTGACAAGGACAGGCTTCATTATGCGGAAAAAGCAGCTATTGGGAAAAAAGCAGCGCAGCTTATCAAGGAAAGAGATACGGTGATTTTGGATTCCGGGACCACCACGGCAGAGATCGTGAAAAACCTGTCCCATATAAACGAACTCACCATTATTACCAATGCATTGAATATTGTCAACCAGCTTGTCTCATTTTCGAAATTTAATGTCATCGTTCCGGGGGGATATTTGCGCAATACCGCCTTGTCCCTGATCGGACCCCTGGCGGAAAAAAACCTGAAAGGGTTTTGTGTGGATAAGGTATTCGTAGGGGTCGATGGGTTGGATACACGCGCCGGCGCATACACGCCCAACTTGGATGAAGCCCATTTAAATGAAATTATGATCGAGATATCCCAGGAGGTGATTCTAGTGGCGGATTCGAGCAAATTTAACAAAAAGAGTTTGGCGTTTATATGTCCTCTGGGGACAATCGATACGGTGATTACAGATTCTATGGCTTCCGGAGAAGATATAAAGCGAATGGAAGATGCAGGGATCAGGGTGTTGGTTGCCGATAATTAGCCGCGCGCTTCCGGGCTCCTAAGTCCCCTTTTTTTCAATAAACAAGTATCAGGAAGTCCACAACTCCGGTTTTCCCGATGATCACTTCTTTTTTATCCTTACGAAGCAAACACGGCCTATGACTCAGGCCGGGCGCCTGGCCATGAGCACAGTTTTTCTGTATTCTTCGAGTCAAACCCACAACTGAAGCGATTTACCGGCATTTGTCGACAGGGGCTCTTTGGAATATCACGGCCCAGGGCATCGCGGACTTCGCCGTAAGTCCTTTTCTCCACGGTAGCATAGACGAAATCTAAGCCATTCAAAAACAAATATTTCAAAGCGAAAGGAAAAATTTTTTTTAAAAATAATGAAATAAAAGTTTTATTATTGTTTTTCTTTTAATATCTTTGGTATTAAGAGTAAAGTTCCTTGCGTTGCCTCTTTAATTAAAGGTTACGAAATATGTTATATTAAGCCTTAAAAATATATGTTATGGAGGATCTACTATTTAAAGATGTCGATACCCTCTTGAGCGCTTGGCCAAATACATATTACTCACGGGTACAGTCGGTGGATGAGGATTACAAACCGGTAGAAAGGCTTTTATCCCTGCGTTAATCATACTTCACCCCAGGCGAAGGAAGGTACTTGCTAGTCATGGCAGGTTACGAAGTTCACAATCACAAATCAGCCACGCACAAACATTGAGGCGTATCAACGATTCAAAAGAATATCACTTTTCTTCAGGAGATACTAATACGTATGCATTAATAATTCACCGATTAAATATTTTCATATGGATTCAGGTCACTCTACTCATTCTATTTCATGCTTTTTAATTCGATGCGGTTCAGCTATCCTGTTGTTGTGCCTTCTTTTACAAGTCAAGGCATTCTCCATGCAAGATCCCCTGTCTGTGGATATTCAGGGAAAAAACATGACGATCGCCGCCGTCTTTAAGGCGGTGAATCAGCAAGCAGGCTATGTCGTCTTCTATAATAATGACGTTTTGGACGACCAGGAGCGTCGGGATATGCATTTTGTGCATGCAAACATAAGAGAGGTCATGGACTATCTCACAAAAGGGAAGCCACTTTCTTATGTGATCAAAAATCGCTTCATATTACTGCAGAAGGACGAAGAACCCGCATCTGCTGTTCCGCAAGCAGCCCAGACACAGGCCAAAGCGCCGGATGTCGTCATCACCGGAACGGTGCGTGATAGGTTTGGGGAGCCTCTTCCCGGAGTTAGCATCATGCTTAAATCGAATAGTTCCGTGGGGACGGTTACGGCTGCAAACGGGAATTATTCTTTAACCCTTCCCAATGGTTCGGATACCTTGGTATTTTCCTACGTGGGCTACCTCACCCAGGAAGTGGCTGTCGGCGGACGGTCAAAGATTGATATCATATTAGAAACTAGTGTTTCCGGTCTTTCACAGGTTGTGGTTGTGGGGTATGGAACCCAAAAGAGAAGCGATCTGACCGGGGCGATCTCCACAGTAAGTGCTGATCAATTGGACAAAGCCACTACCCCGGATGTAAGCCACATGCTGCAAGGTAAAGTAGCCGGGCTGCAAATTCAGCAAAATAGTGCTCAGCCGGGTGGCGGGTTAGATATCTTGATAAGAGGGGGAGGCTCGATCAATGCAAGTAACCGGCCCTTATTCGTTGTGGACGGGTTCCCGATTTCTGAAACCAGCCAACCGTCTGGTACAGACCCACTGGCTTATTATACAGAAGGATCATTGGGTACTTTAAACAACTTAAATCCGAATGACATCCAGACGATCACTGTGTTAAAAGATGCCAGTGCCACCGCCATTTACGGTTCAAGAGCTGCTAACGGTGTGGTGCTTATCACTACCAAAAGAGGGGCTACCGGTGAAGCGAAGATTAGCTATACAGGAAATTATTCAGTGCAACCTTACGAGAACAGATGGAAGTTACTTTCTTTTAAACAGTGGCTGCAGACCTATAACGAGGCAGGGTGGGAAAATTTCCTTTTTGAGAACCAAGTAGAACCCTGGGGTACAAAAACTTTAGAGGAAGCCCAGGCCAATCCGGTGGCCGGCTTATATACTCCCCGGTTCTCCCAGGCTTTTATTGATAATGCGCAACAGGGAACAGACTGGCTTTCGCTGATCACCAGAACAGGGACGGTCATGCAACATAACCTTTCTGTATCCGGTGGCAGTGAAGGGGTGAAATATTTTCTTTCGGGTAACTATTTTAAACAGGATGGAGTAGTCCGCAATTCTGGTATTGAACGAGCAAGCTTTAGGTCCAATATCGATGTCAAGTTGAATAAAATAATGAAATTGATGACATCCTTGAACGGGAACAGGGTGACCAACTTTAACAGCCAGCTGGGAGATGATCAATATGAAAAATCGGGAATTATTACCGCCGCTCTTCAAACCGGCCCTCATATAAGGGCCCGCGATGAGAATGGAGGCTACCCCATAAATCCTGATGCCGCCATTCAACCCAATCCGGCTTCCCTTTTGACGATGACTGATAAGGGAAGGCAGGAAAAACTATTGGCTGATGTGGCCCTGGATATTAATCCGGTGGAACATTTAAATATCAACCTCAAATGGGGACTCGATAAATCTACCTATAAAAGATGGATTTATACTCCTACTACTATTGTGAGGGGGAGAGCAGAACAGGGGATTGCTGATATTGCCAACAGCGATAACAGCCATTATTTGTTGCAGGCGACCGCAGCGTACAACAATACGTTTGCTTCAGATCATCGGGTAGATGTACTAATTGGTGCTTCCAAGGAAAGATTTATAGATGATATGGATGCACAGAATGCCACTAGCTTTATTACAGATGCATTTTTAATGTATAATACAGGCGCTGCTACCGGCAAGAAGACTTTGTCCTCCTCGCATATTGAAAGTGAGATAGCCTCGCTTTTCGGTAGGGTCAATTATAATTATAAGAGCAAATACTATTTCACTTTTTCGTTAAGAAATGACGGAACAAGTGTCTTTGTAAAAGGGCATCAATGGGGCCTTTTCCCTTCTACTGCCTTGGCATGGGATATTACCAAGGAGTCATTCTTCCATTTTTCCCCCGAAAAGATTTCCCAATTAAAACTGAGAGTGAGTTATGGAGAGATTGGGAACTCCTCGATTGGTACAAATGCCTTTGCAGCGTATGCTGCCGTTCCCGCCTATTTATCCGGAACCCGTCAAAGGGTGATTGGTGTACTTCCTGATCGGCTGGAAAATCCAGATCTTACCTGGGAAACTACCAAGGAGTTTAACGTGGGTCTTGACTTTGCCGTACTGGACAATAAGGTGAGCGGGTCATTTGAATACTTCAACAAGCAGGTATCCGATCTATTGGATACTAAACAATTGCAATCATACCAACCTATCAATACGGTGATCGCTAACATCGGGGCAACAAGGGTTAAAGGCCTGGAATTTACGATTTCCACTTTGAACATGAGTGGTCCACAGTTTAGCTGGAGGTCAACGCTCAACGTGTCCAGATATAAGACTACCTGGGATAGAAGAGCTCCGGATTGGAAGCCCGCTATATATGAGAAAGACCATGATCCTGTGAATGCCATGTTTTATCGGCATGCGGAAGGGATTTTACAGACAGGTCAGAAGCCCCCCGAAGCACAGCCTGATTTGCTGCCCGGTCAGATTATCATCAGTGACATAAACGGGTTTGCCAGAGATGATAATGGGGATCCAATTGTCGACGAGAAAGGCCGTTTTGTATTATCCGGAAGTCCGGATGGGATTATAGATGATGCTGATTATCTATTAGTTGGCGATCGTTCACCCAGCGTTACAGCCGGATTGATGAATAATGTGGAGTATAAGAATTTCTCACTGAGTTTCAGCTTCAATGGGATGTTTGGAAGGGAAATGGTAGATCCGAACTTTATGAGATTTGGACTGGATGCATCTGGCATTTATACGAGCGGACAGAACAGGTTCGTCAATGTCTTAAACAGGTGGACTCCAACTAATCCCTCTACTACGCAACCCAGTTCTTATCAGGGCTCATCTATCTATGGCGACGGTGATTTCTTTCTTCAGAAAGCCTGGTTTATCCGGATGCAAGATATTTCGCTGGGATATAGGTTACCCGATCAGTGGCTCAAAGGTGTGTTTTCACGGGTCGAGGTTCAAGTGGGAGCTCATAATCTTTTCCTGATTACTCCCTATAAGGGGATGGACCCTGAGACCGATGTATATGCAGCGGCCTATCCGAACATGAGAATATACACCCTAGGTTTAACCCTTGATTTCTAGTATTAAAAATATTATTCCAATGAAAAGTATTATCGTATCAGCCATTCTACTTTCTTTCCTGATAGTTGGTTGTCAGAAAGAACTAAAGTATGAAGACACGTCCGCTATAAATCCGAATATATTTCCGAAGACGGCTGAGGATATTCAGGCTTTGGTTAACGCCTGCTATTATCCGTTAAGGGGAGCTTGGTGGGACGGAATTAATACCACTTCGGAGCGCGGATTAATGATGATAAAGGAACTTCAGACGGGAGTTTTAAGAGGAGGTGTCGGTAGTGACGAAGGTAATGTTACCGCGATGAATTATAATCCTCAATCGGATATGGTGACTTTCTTCTACGATTTTTATCATAATTCGATCAGTACAATGACGAAGAATATTGAGATCGTAAAGAATTCTACTATTAGCATCACACCTGAGCAAAAGCAAAAAGCGCTGGCAGAAATGCGTACGGCAAGAGGGTTGTTATGTTATGATTTATTTGATTTATATGGTCCTATAGTCGTGGCTCCAGTGGAAGCCCTGGAAAATCCGCTGAAGGATCAACCACTTGCAAGAATGGACTATGACGACATGATCAGTTTTATTGAAGCTGACCTGCAAGCCGGAGCCCAAGGGTTGCCCTCACCTGATGTGGCGGAATACGGACGATTTAGCGCCGGATTGGCAAGGATGCTTTTGATACGTCTATACCTTCACGAAAAGCAATGGGATAAGGTACTGGCCCAATGCGATACGATCATTAACTGGAACTATTACAAAATAGATCCGGACTATGTGGGTATGTGGGGAGTTAGGGCTGCGCAGAATAGCCCCGAAGTGATTTGGGCGATCCCTTGTGATTATGAAGCTACAAGTGAGAATCAGTGGCAAATGATGGCTTTACCGGGTAATTATCCTATTCAACCTGGTTATGGCGTAATTCAGAGTTCCTGGTGGTTTTACGACAGTTTTGAGAAGAATGATGTGAGAAAAACCAATATGATTACGTCGTATACGGGTTCTGATGGGGTGGAGTATAACAGACAAAACCCCTCCACCTTTTTAAACTATGGGCCGAGGCCTCTGAAAATGGATGGAGATTGGGATCGAACTTCTGAATTGTCGGAAGTAGATATTATCGAATACCGCTATGCAGATGTTTTGCTTTCAAAGGCAGAAGCAATTGCCAATATTAATCATGCCCCCACTCAAGAGGCGATGGACTTGGTAAATACGATTCGGAACAGGGCAAATCTTGATGATTTGAAGCTGTCTGATTATGCTACGCTAGACAAGTTTATCGACATGTTGTTGATGGAACGAGGTCATGAATTTTGGTGTGAAAATGGCGAATACCGCGCTGATCTGATCAGATATAATAAACTACAAGACCGGGTTAGATTGATCGCCGGGGGGCAATTTGTACAGGATTATAAAGTCTTATTCCCATTCTCGCTTCAAAATATTATTGAAGGGAAGGGGGCATTTTTGCAGAATCCCGGTTACAATTAATCCGAATCACTTCAAACATCCAGATATATTGAAGTCAGTTCAAAACTTTAATTTTTCAATATGAAATCTAACTTTCCTCTAGTGGCAATTGTGATAGCCTTGTTGTTGGGATCCGGTTGCAGTAAAGATAATAACGAAGGACCTTTTAAGGCACTATTCAGTTTTAGCGTCAATGGTTTCGTAACTAATTTTTCGAATTTCACAGATTTTAGAAATTATAGCGGGCCTTACGCGGAATATGTGTGGGATTTTGGAGACGGAGATAGTTCCACTGCGGCATCTCCGTCGCATACCTATAGCGCAATAGGTGAATATCAGGTGACTCTAGCCGCCACCAAGTCAGGTCAAACGAGTACATTTTCCGATAAGGTTACGATTTCAGGACCGAAGATTAATATAGACGGAGATTTTACCGATTGGGAACATATTGACTTTACTTACACGAGTGATAAGGCCGATGCTATCCTGAAAAGTATAAAGGTGTTCCAGTTCGGGAGAGACATTAACTTCTACTTGGAAGGAAGTTCGGAAATGGATTTCTCAGAGGTACAGATATTCTTTAATACGGACGACAATCCCGGCTCAGGTTTCCAGGTTAGTGGTTTTCCGATGGGTTCTGGGGCAGAATATAGTTTTTATGGCGAGGGGTTGGGGGTTTATACTGAAGTGAACCAACATCAGGGTGGCCCCAACGATGACGACTGGGATAATATTTTCTACTTCGATGCCAGCGACGACGAGACCAGTTCGGATGGCGGTCCTGCATTTTCTGGTGTGGAGGGATTGTCTAACGGGGATAAAGCTATTGAGTTTTCTTTTCCAAAAGCTTTATTGGGAGGTGTTAGTCACACGATAAGCTTTGCCATATACGACGATAATACAAATGGCACACTTCCGACAAGCGGGGAGGCGTCTTCCGCGTTCCTCAAAGTTGAATTTTGATTGATAGAGTGTAATAAAAAATGTGTGTTACGCTGTAATAGACCGGAAAGACCATTGAGTCTATGGAAGGTCTGTTGGCAGGGGACTCTTTTTATTGTCCGTGATCATCGGGTATTTGATCGGTGAGGTGAGTCAACGGAGGTCGGGAGATGTCCCGTATCAGCAGACCCTTTAGGAGCAACACAGGCTAAAAATTGAATCATGAGAAATAGTACCCCTTTAAGTAAGATCTATTATTTGCTGACTATAGTTATTTTCTTGCTGTGCTCAAATTCTATACAAGGGGAGGCGCAGGATTGGTCTCACTTTGTAAGAACTGCCGGTCATGGTTTGCAGATGGGCAGCATTTCGGCTACCATAAAGGATGCACGCTCTACTCATCTATATGGCATAGAGGTGGATAATGACATTCCAGGTCGTTATGAGAGTTTTTTAGATCCTACTGAGAAGTTGCAGGCAATTAAGGCGATGGCGGACAGTGCCCATGCGATTAACAACTATGCCTTTGTCTATATAGCCGGTCTGGAAATTATCACCTCCAATGCAGATTCTGCCCAGCACACCTTCTTCAAGGACCATCCCGATTGGGTTCAGCGGAACATTAAAGGAGAACCGGCAATTTTTGGAGGAGGAGACGCCTTCTGGATCACGAAGGGAGATGAAGATGCATGGATAACTCCCTATGCGTTAGAGTGGAGAAAAATATATATGGAACGTATTCGCCAGATTACAGAAACAGGAATTGACGGTATCTATATAGATATTCCCTATTGGATGACTCATTTTGATGGCTGGGAGAACAGTTGGGCCAGCTTTGATAAATACACGGTAGCGGCTTTCAAGAAAAAGACGGGTATTAACGCGCTGACACAGGTCAAGGTAGGGGATTGGGATGATCCCAATTTCGTGGCCTGGGTAAATTTCCGAAGAGACGGTATCTCGGAATTTATATCAGAAGTAAAGGAGAATATGAGTAGCGTCAATCCTAATTGTAAATTAATTTTAGAGATCTACCCGGGAGTGGGAGAAGCAGTAGCAAGAGTGGGAGCGGATAATTATCCGTTATACAAGATTGCAGATGTAATTACTCATGAGTTTAACCCGCGGGATAGAAGCTATGTAGACGGTGGTGGCGGTAATAGTTCTCGAAGTGATCCGTTGGGATGGATGCGCTACATGATAGGCATGTATACTTTCAGAGCAATGGCGGAAGACAAACCCACCTGGATGCTAAGCTACAGTTGGAACGGAGAACAGGAAATAGTTCCCTCGGACGCCATGAAAAATCTGTTCGTCAGTCAGGTGATGAGCGGGGTAAACTCCTGGGATGCCTCCCGATTTGTAATGAGTGGATCTAACGATTATGACACCCGTAAGCAAGTATACAAGTGGATAAAAGAAAATGAACAATTGATATATAGTGAGCGAAAGCCTATGTCCGCTGTAGGGGTATACTTTTCACCCAATACAAGGGATTATTTTTCGGATAGTTGGGAACAGTCCTACTTTGGGACGATGGAGCTCCTTATGCAGAAGCAAGTAGAGTTTGAGATTGTTACTCCGCGAACGTTGGATAAATTCAAGGGAGGATTGTTAATATTTCCCGATGTGAGAAGCTTAGCAGGAGAGGAACTTGACCGGATCAAAGCCATCTTGAACCAGGGAAAGACTCATGTGGTTTTTACCGGAGAAACAGGCGCCTATGATGAGGTGAGGAAAAAGACCGAACAGAACCGTATAGAACCGTTAGTACAAGGGAATAATAAAAATGTCACCTATCTAAAAGAGGATCCTGGTACTGACTTCGGCAGGTTTATGGACTGGGGATATGATGTATCCATGTATAGAGATAACGAGTTACAATATCAGGGCAGCAGAAGCTACAGGGATATGAACGAGTTACTGAGCAAGTATTATTTACCGTCCGTGAAAATAGCAGGCGGAAGAGGATGTGTAGGCCAGATCACCTCGGTAAATGGAAAGCCGACGGTGTATATCGCTAATTTTACCGGTTTAAAAAGCGGGAAGAATGCGATTCCCATTCCGCGAAGAGATGTAAGCATTACATTTTGTAATTTATCCGATAAGAGCACTACAGTCAATTTTATTCCGTTTCTGGGGAAATCTATATCACTAAAAGGCCAGTGGCATGGAAGTGACCTCACGGTTAGTCTTCCTTCTTTTCTGCGAGGGGCTATCATAACGTTGAGCAATTAAGTGTTTAGCGCATTTATTTTATACACATATTACATCAGCTGAAGACCAGATTATGGGAAAGCGGTTTAAAAGACAGAAAGTCAGGTGGTTCGCCGGGTTGGCATTGGCGGGCGTGTTGTGTGTCGCCTATGTCCAAAAAGAAACCGACGATATGCTCCTACAGGGGGTAGGTGATGCGCAAGTAGCTCCACTTGTATTGCAAGCACTTGACTACACCGAAACCCCCGTGGATATTCCCAATCCTGACAGGGGGTTTTATAGAGGTCGTTGGCAAGCTGCGGAAACGCCTTTCGGCCGTACACCTGAAGTAGATCACCGGGTCCCTGTTGACGAAAATTCACCCTTGTACCAGGGAAGACAAATGCCACCGGTGGAAGGAGATGATATTGAGGAGACGGAGATATTTAACAAAGTGAATGTCGATCCCTACGTAGGAGGCACAGGAATTTCGGCTCTTCCATCCATATCTTTTATGGGATTCGATTTATGCAACTTTTCTTCGAATGCATTTCTCAGTCGACAAAGCGGCCTGGACTATGATGCTGATCCGGACAAAGGACTTCTAAAGAGTTTTGCGGGAAGAACGGGTAAAACCCAGGCGTTAACTCCATATGCACTGAATTATATAAGAGGCCTGCTTCAAAAAGTGAGGGAAGGTAACGGGGTAGCCTTTGTGAAGTTTTCCTATGATGGAAACGGTTTCAGCTATGTAGAAGGACGAAATAACGAACACCTTATTTTGGGTCCCGAGCCGATATACGTCACTGCAAATAACCCGTCCGCCATGTGTGATATACCCGGATATACTGACAAAAGCTGGGTGGAGTATCACATTTTGCAACTTAAGCCCATTTTCCATGAGTACGAAGATGTCATCATGTGTGTAAAAGCTGGCATGTTTGGTCCATGGGGTGAGATGCACACTTCGCCGATAGCTCGTGATCCCAAAGAATATAAGAAGCTTCTTGATGCCTATCTGGATGCGGTTCCTGCTTCCCGGTCTATTTTAGTCCATGCGGGAGGGTTTTTGGCATGGTATAATCTGACCTACGGCACCCATTATGATTTTTCCGATATCGACCGTCTACCGGTTCCGCCGAAAGGGTCCCCGGAAGCTCGTTTTGGATTTTTTAATGATAGTTATGCCGCGGGAAGTTGGGACGATAATGGCTCCCTTTCGGAAGGAAGTGGAATGTTTGTTCCTACAGGGCGGTCGGCTGGCCAGGATAAACAGCAGAATTTGAACGGATATGGATATGATCGATATAAAACAATCTCATGGATCCACAAGCAAAACCAGTTTGTGCAAGGGGAAGGGGGTATCGGTGATAATGTATTCGGCACCATGCCGGGCGCTATTCTCGAAGCGCAAAGGCTCCATACCAGTAATTTGAATATGCGGCATGGTAATTACAGCCTGTGGAGTCGGTTTATCTACAATGAAAAGAACGTGACTACGCCAGTTACATTTCCTGCCAATGCCGGGGAAAATCGCCCTCCGTATAGCGGGAAAACAGAAACTGCAATCTTTGACCCGGTATACGATGGTAAGACGGGACTGGAATATTTCCGCGACAGAATGGGCTACCGGCTGGTATTGCGCGAGGCTAAGGCAAGTGAATGGATAAAGAAAGATGGCATCCTGAAATTCCAGGGGAAAATTCAAAACGTAGGCTTCGGTAATGTGATTAACCGGAAAAAGGTGTCCGTTATTCTGAAGGCTAAAGACGGTTCTGAGTCGTATCAGGTGGTGACAAACCTTGATCCAAGAGATTGGCTGACTGCTGAGAATGGCGATAGCCGGGCAGACAATACGGCTGCCTGGCGTAGTTTGGATTTTTCTGTGGATGTGAGTGCATTTGGCCCGATGCCCTCCGGGAACTATGATATTTATTTGAAAATCAACGATCCTAAAGAACAGAGCCTCAACAGGCGCTGTATACGATTTGCCAACAAAGAGAATGGATGGAATGCTGATCTTGGCGCTAATTTAATTGGCTCGACGAGAGTATTATAGGAGATCTTTTTTAGACGAGATGAACTTCAAAATCATCGAATAATATACAATGCATCATGGATAGAAAAGAATTTTTAAAAAACAGCACGCTTGCAGCAGCTGCCCTGGGCGTTGCACCGGCCCTCATGTCCTGGATTTCTAGGCCTGGGTTATCGGGGAAAGGGTTTGCGTTCCATACACCCTGGGTACCCAAAGGCGGCCGTACCGTAGCCGAACTTAATGCCATAGTGGAGGAGTACTATGGTGATCCCGATGATGTCAGCGCTGTTGCGCGTGCCCGTAAGATGCAGGCACTTATCATGGAGCTCGCGATTAGGGCGAAGGCTCGGAATCCGAATTTTCAGGTTATTCCGCAGGATACTTTAGAATATGCCCATAAAGATGGAAATCCGAATAATCCCTATGATTCCAATCTCGTTGACCTGCTTGATGGGTGGGGAATTGAAGACTTTAGCCCCCTCACCGTGACCCGGTTGGCCAATCTGACCAAAATTGGCATAAAGGGTACTGCGAATACCAATGGAAGCACGGTTAAAATGGTGAGGGAGAATCAAAAGATTGCCGCCGATCATAATATTCTGTGGCATCCCCGATTAAGCGCAGAAGTCTATCAGTCACCAGGGATAGGGAATCCGGGTTATATGCCCATATATTCTCCTTCTTCCAACAGTTATAATATAATCCATGATCCCATACCTGCCGGCGTGGCTGATACATTAAATAGCAAGGATGTGAATAAGATGATGGATGCAAAGAACTATTTGTATATGATCAGCACCGGCAGATACTCCAATTGGCCCGACTGGGAGGCCAATCCAACACGACGCCTTGATATCACCAACACTGCAGGTTATTTATATCCGCTTGCAGGCGGACGGTTTCGGCCGACAGGTAAGGCAAAGGTGGTTGCCCAGGCAATTGCGGACCACGGAGCCGAGTGGGATTTTTTTTGGTTGACCAAAGGGTATACCAAGGATGAAGGCAGAAAGGCATATATCAAGGAATTGGCCGCCTCACAGTGGGATGTTTTTTACATTGACGCGCATTTCCAGGGCGATTCCCTGACCAAGGAAGAAGTAGAAACCCTTAAATGGAAGCCTCAGGGAGGCAGGCGGCAGGTCATCGCTTATTTAAGTATCGGTACTTTAGAATTGTCTCGCTGGTATGTCGATCCCCTCATGGTGAATTCCAATCCACGATACTTCTTTAACGGTACAGTCAAGAATGGTAAGTTTATCCCTGCCCGGGAGAGATTTGGGAATATGAATATTCCAAATTGGATACTGTGGCCGGCTTACACCGGACAATATGCTGATGAATCCACCCCGATATGGTGGCATCCAGAATGGAGGGATATAATTGTAAGAGGAGGTAGCCGGTATAAAAACCCCCACTTTAATAACTCTCGGTTTCCCGCAGGAAGGTCATCCATCGATAGAATTGTGGACGTGGGATTTGACGGGGTATATCTGGATAATGTAAGCAGGGCTACGACCTCGCGGGCTAACTGGACAGCCTTGCAGGCTTATAATAATGCACATCCCAAGTGGTATCTTGATTAATGCATTTTTAGCCCCACCGTCCAATGGCATTATCGACTTTTGATCATAAAAAAATTTAAAGTGAAGCCGATCAGATTAATTGTTGGCCTGGCGTTGACTATCCTAATGTGTGTCGCCCATGTCAGAAAGGATTTAGGGAACAATTTATTATTATGGGGAAGCAGGAGTGATACTGACCTGGCCCCCCTTGTGTCTCAGCCACTTGACTATACGGAGAACCCTGTGGATATTCCTAATCCAGACAGGGGCTTTTACAGGGCGGCCGAACTCGTAGTTCCTGTCGAAAAGGGTACTCCCACGCTTCCCGACCTGGCCACTACTATAAACGGTACCAACGTTCCTGTCGAAGTCCGTATTATTTACATGGAATTTGACCTGAGAAATTTTTCCTCGAATGCGCCTCTTAATGGAAGGCCGATAGGCCCGTGGAGCGGCAGTAACGATCGTCCGCCTGATTATGGTAAAACGCAACCCTTAACACCCGCCGCCCTTGATTATGTGAGAGAAGCACTTCAAAAAATAAGAGAGAGCGAAGCGGTGGCCATTGTAAAATTTAACTACGACGGTAGAGGGTATACTTATGTGGATAATGAAAAGTTTAACCAAATTATTCACGATTGTGAACCAGGTGCTCCAAAGGGCCGGGTTTGGTATGAAACCGGTGTGGTTAATAAATCCGATTTATGTGGCATTCCGGGTCATGAGGACCAAAACTGGGTACAGTATCATCTTTGGCAACTTAGAGATGTTTTTAAAGAGTATGAAGATTGCATCATGGTGGTTAAAGCAGGAATGTTTGGCCCGTGGGGCGAGATGCATTCTTCCTCGTATGCCAGAACTAAGGAGGGGTATCATTGGCTTTTGGAAGCATTCTTAAACTATGTGCCCCCTTCACGTTCCATTATGGTGCATGCGGGTGGGGTCATGGCATGGTATAACGTGGAGTATAATACCAATTATGGCTTTGGTAATTTGATGCCAGCGCCGGCACGGGGAACAAAGGTGCAGCGATTTGGGATGTTCAACGATAGCTATTCGGCAGGTTCAAGCAGTGGCGGCTATGATGACAATGGCTCTCTCTCGGAAGGCTTTGCGTTAATTGGCACTGGTGAAAAAAGTGATTTTAACCGTAACGCAGCCTTAACCTGGATAAGAAACCAAAATAATTTCTATGGCGGTGAAACGGTGGGCCCGGGACCTGATGATAATATCTATCCGAGGTTTCCAAACGTGCTTTATGAAGCTGCTTATGCGAGAACAACCCATTTGAACACGGGTTATAATCCACGCACCTATAAGCTCTGGGGCGATTTTATTTACAATAAAGAAAATGTCACGGCACCATTTACACCTCCGCACGATGGAGTGACCCGAACGGCTATCTTCGATCCGGTATATGACGGCAGGAGTGGAATGGAGTATATGCGGGACCGATTGGGCTACCGGTTAGTATTGCGCGAGGCTAAAGCAAGTGCATGGGTGAAGCAAAATGGTACCCTGAAATTCGAGGGAAAGATCCAAAACGTGGGCTTTGGGAATATAATCAATAAGAAAAGAGTGTCAGTTATTTTGAAAGCCAAAGATGGGTCTAATTCTTACACGATAGTGACAAATCTTGATGCAAGAGACTGGACGTCAACGCTAGACAGCAGGGCAAGCAATACGGCAGCATGGCATAACTTAAACTTCTCCGTCAATATGGATCTGTTTGGTCAGGTTCCTCCGGGCAACTATGATATTTTCTTAAAAATCAATGATCCTAAAGAAACCAGCATTAACAGGCGTTGTATAGAATTTGCAAATCACGACATATGGAATGCTTCCCTCGGCGCAAACCGGATTGGTTCCACTAAGGTCATTCCATAGAGTTTAAAAATGAGACGTCAGCGCAAATCAGCCACTATAAAGCAAAACTATGTGGCATATTTGATGTGATGCGGAATCTTCTTGTTAAGCTACAATAACCTGGATACCGGCATCTTCCAAGCGTTTCTTGTCTTCATCAGAAATTCCGTTATCCGTCACGACTGTCTTAATCTTATCCAGTCCGCAAATGAAGACAAGGCTCTTTCGGCTGAACTTACTGCTGTCTGTGACAAGGATGATTTCCTTGCTGATTTCAATCATGACCGCATTTAAAGAGGCTTCTTCAATATTAGGTGTATAAACCCCTTGTCGTGTATCAAAGCCGTCTGTGCTGATAAAGGCCTTATCTACAAAAAAATTCCTCATATTTTTCTCGGCTAAAGGGCCGACCAGACTCATAGAATGTTGCCGCACCACACCGCCCGGGACAATCAGGTTGATATTAGACTGGCTAATCAGAATGTTGACGATATTTAAAGCATTTGTGATCACGGTCAGGTGCTCAAACCCCTCCAGATTTTTAGCGATTTCAGCCGTGGTCGTGCCACTATCGAGAATGATGGTTTCTCCACTTTTAATCAGTTCCACAGACCTCCTTCCGATAGAAATCTTTTCCATAGAATGGAGCCTGTTTTTGTCCATGATACTTTTGTCTATGCCCACGTGGTTTTCTACGTTGATCGCACCTCCTCGGGCTCTCATGACTAGGTTTCTTTTTTCCAGATATTCCAGATCATTACGAATGGTCACCTCAGTCACATGGAACTGTTTGCTTAATTCTGAGATCAATACTTCTCCACTTTTTTTTATCTGCTCCAGGATGTCTCTTCGCCTGGATACAGTCATTTTTTCTCTTTTGGCAGCCATTGTCTAATTTTTGGAAGACAAGATAGCAATTTTCTTTTGGGAAAATAAAGAATTAAAAGCCTATGAAAGTAGGGAGGTTGAATAAATAAATTTTGAAAATAAACGACTTTCATTATCTTTACGAAAACCCATAGGGTCACCTTTATTTAACGATTAATCGCTGCATCCGTCGGAATACAATAGCCCGAATTCCGGATAGCCGGCCCATCGGGACGGCGCGTTCTCCATATGATTATTATATAACTAAAAAGTAGACCATTGCTTAACAAAAACAAAAACAATTGGCTGATTTATGCCTTTATCACTACCATTTTTTGGGGTGTTTGGGGCGCCTTGATTGATTATCCCGAAAAATCAGGATTTCCCGAAACCCTGATCTACGTGGTCTGGTCAATTACGATGATTATTCCCGCCTTAATTGCTATGAAGCGAATTGGTTGGAAGCTAAGTAAGGACAGGAAGTCTATTTTATATGGATTGATCATTGGACTGACCGGCGCGGGAGGACAATTGATTTTATTTACAGGGGCTATTGCGAATGGTCCCGCTTATCTGATATTTCCGATCATTTCACTGTCTCCGGTGATTACCATTTTGCTTGCAGTGATATTTTTGCGGGAAAAGGCATCGGTAAAAGGATGGATAGGAATAGCTGCAGCACTTGTGGCGATACCATTTCTCTCCTATCAAAACAAATCGGGAGATGTGTCGCAGTATTTATGGCTGATATATGCCTTACTGGTGTTTTTTGCCTGGGGGCTGCAAGCCTATCTCATGCGATTTGCCAATGAAAGAATGAATGCGGAAAGCATATTCTTTTATATGATGATCAGTGGTCTGCTGTTGTCTCCGGTAGCCATTTATATGACAGATTTTTCAACACCGATTCATTGGGGACTCAATGGCCCTTATGCGGCTTTTATGATACAAATCTTAAATTCTATCGGCGCCCTCATGCTTGTCTATGCCTTTCGGTATGGCAAGGCCATTATCGTGAGCCCGCTTACAAATGCAGCGGCACCGGTGATTACAATAATTATATCACTAATCATTTACCAGGTATTTCCCAGTACCATTACGCTTATAGGAATTGTCCTAGCCGTGATCTCCATGTTAATCCTGGCTTTTGAGGAAGGATAAAGTAGTGTCCGAAGGCCGGGATATCCTTGATTTCCCCCCGCACCACCCGGATTCCCGCTCGGAATCATACCCCCGGTTGTTATAGATATCCGCTGGGGGCCGGGTCTTCCGCCAAGAAAAGAGCCCTGCGGCTATTTACCTGCACAAGGTGTCGAAGCCCTTGTTTTACAAATACCAGGCATATTACGCCTGGTATGTGAAACATACAAGTGAATAAACAAGGAAAACATACTTTTTTTCTTTCGAAATATTTTTATACGTTTGTTAAATACTTTCGATATCCGATAATTTTCTGCGCATTCCGATAAATACAAGGTTTAAAAACTGTGTCGCTCCCGCATGATAGGGGCAATTCCTCCAGCGGACGGATCGGACCGTACCTTGTTATTTTGGGGCTCTTGCTGGATCATCGGCGAAAGTCCGTTAGACCAGCCAATTACAAAAGAACCCATGTATTCAATTTATCCATACAAATCAAAATGTTGATCACGCCATGAACAGAGAAACATTTTTAAAGTCACTGGGCATTACCGGGGTAGCGGCAGTCACAGCAGGCCTTAGAGAATCATTAGCGCATGATCGTGTTCCCTCTACCCGGGATCTTAATGCTTTGAGCTCGGGGCCTCCGATTGGCAACCGATTATTCCAGGGTCCATTTCCTTTTCAGGAAGTCCCCGGTTGGCAGGTGGTGATGACCACTTCTCCTTGCGACAGAATACTTAAAAATGCGGGGATGGGGCTGATCGCCTATGTGATTGATGAAATGGGACCCCCCAGAGTGCCCGGAGAAACCCTGGCGCGGTCTATAGAAAAGCTGGCTCAGATTCCCTTTGCAGATAAAATGTATATAAGGCTTAACTGGAAGGATCTGCAGCAGGAGCGGGGAAAGTTGGCACCTTCAGAAGCCTGGCGACTCACCTTTGAAATGGCCGCCAAATACAATAAAAGGATCGGCTTCCGAGTCATGTTTCAAAATCCCCATATTCCCGATCTGGCATTACCGAACTTCGTGGCAAACGAGGTCCCTCGGGTCAGTTTAGGGAGAACTGATCAATTGGGGGGCACCGGAAACTTGAAAGTTCAGTCCATTCCAAGATATGAAAGTCCACAATTCCAGAAGTACTTTAAGGAATTTGATGACTTGTTATCCGCTCAATATGGGGATAATCCATCTATTGAATACATGGACACTTATATGTTTGGTTTCTGGGGTGAAGGCCACACCTGGCCTTTTGTTAATGGCGACCCGCTGGGCGATCCGGTAGTCACCAATGAAACATTTAAGGGCATGTTTCGCCATCAGCTGAATAACTGGAAGAGGATTCCGCTAGCCACCAATACACAGCCCGATTATAATAATGCAGGCAATGATGAACTTATCCGGGAAACATTCAGAACAAATAACTGGCTGCGTTCGGATACGATCTTTATTGAGCCACAGCAGATCGATCAGTTAAGCAATCGTTCTCCCTGGATGGGTGCAACGTTGGAAGTGGGTATGTCGGATGGGAAACCCGAGAATGTTCATCAATACAATGGACAGACACGTACCGACAATGAAATCCAACATGTTTTGGACGTGGGGGCTAATTATTATTCTCTGTGGAACTGGCACAAGATTTCCGCAGATGGGATCATGCGTTACTATGAAAAGTACCCTCAGGCGATCGATACTCTTGCCAAAAAAATAGGATACCGGATCAGACCGTCCTGGATTTGGCATATTGAAAAAGATGGTCATGACGGGTTGATCTTTGGTTTTGTCAATGATGGTATAGCCGGTGTGCCAGGAGCTGTGAAGCTGACTCTGAAAACAGACAACGGCCAGACCGTCGACAGTGGGTATCTGGATCCGGGATTCCCTACTCCAAGGGGGGTGAGGCAAGCGCGCATGATGTTGCCCAAAGGCGTAAATTGGAAGGGACTGCGGCTGTATGCCGAGATCAATATCAAAGATCAGTTGTTTCCAATTCAATGGGCCTGCCGGGAGAAGCTCAATGGGGATGGGAGTTTGTCCTTAATGCAGACACCGGGGGTATAGCTCATGAAGCATTCGTTCTGTGGGTCCTTAACCCAGACATTCTTTTCATCATCATAGGAGAGAGGAACCGAAGGCGATTTTGGCATGATAATCCCCAAAGACTTTCGCAGTACACACTTCGAAAGGTAAAATGCCTTTCATTACGTTACTATAGGGAAGAAAAATATAGTAAATAAATGTTTTGAAAGTTAAAAACAATAATTAAATTTGCGTAGTAGGTTTACAAATTGGCTATCCTTTAATCGAAAACTGATAGTGTGCACCTAGACCTTTGGCGGAAATTACTGCCGACGGTCAACGACTTGATAAAAGGTAGCTACTGTTCCTTACTTGAGGTATCCGCTTGCTTAAAGGCAGATACAGAAATAAGCGCCTCTACAGACACGGGTTGGATCTATAATCGGTGTGTTCCTGATGATGTATGTGAGTCTTTAAAGTGCTCGGTGCTGAGACCGCAGTGAAGTCCTTGGCGGAAGATAGACCCAGGTGATCATACCGGCGAGCCTCCATGGGCGACGGCCCGGTGGTAACCTGTAAAAATGGGCAGGCGCTGAGTTTTGGGCAGAAATGGGAAGGTCGGTTTGATCGCTTCGAACAGTGGGCATTACCTATGCCCATATAAGTCAAGCCGGATCGATCTGATTGGCAGTCCAGTTTTTTGATAGGAATAAATGGTGTTATTGAGGTCAAGCGCCAGGATTCCAGGGGTAGGAAGCCTGTTACTGCAGGGAGCGCGTGGGCTCATCGAATAGATCATTTTTTACATAAAACATAAAACGTGAACAACAGCCGGCGATCATTCTTAAAGCAGTCTGGAATATCCGCAGCTGGCTTGGTGGACATGGGGTCAGCAATAAGCTTGGCAGGATCGGCATATCCATCTAATGGTGGAGTAACAGATCTCGATGATGAGCCGCATAGGCAAAAGTTCAATATGTGCGGGTATGCCGCACCAAAATTGGATGTGGTTCGTATCGGCTTTATAGGGCTAGGGCAACGGGGCCCGGGTCATATGATGAACATGACACGGGTGGAAGGAGCCCAGGTAGCGGCGGTTTGCGATATTAGGCCCGAATATGCTCAGCGCGCAAAAGCCCGTGCCGAAAAGAGGGGCCACCACCCGGAGGTATACGCCGGCAGTAATGATATATGGAAAAAAGTTTGTGAAAGGGATGATATTGATGCGATATATATAGCGACCCCCTGGGACCTGCATACCCCAGTGGCATTGTATGCCATGGAACATGGAAAGCATGCTTTTATTGAAGTGCCGGCCGCTGTAACCCTGGATGAATGCTGGCAACTGGTAGAAACCTCAGAAAGAACGAAGAAGCATTGCATGATGCTGGAGAATGATTGTTATGGGTTTTTTCAGCTGTTGACTTTGAACATGGCACGACAAGGATTTTTTGGAGATGTCATCCATTGCGAAGGGGCCTATATTCATAATCTTCTCCACCTGAATTTTGACAAGGAGGGATACTGGAATATGTGGCGCCTAAAGCAAAATGCGCGAAGGAATGGCAATTTATACCCCACGCACGGCTTAGGCCCGCTGTGCCAGATCATGGACATCAACAGGGGGGATAAACTGGAATATTTAAGCTCCATGTCTGGGGAAGACTATATGATGGCTGCAAAAGCCAAAGCGCTGGGGGCTACTGATGATTTCTTTAAGCCGTTTATTGGAAAGGCTTACCGGGGCGACATGAACAGCAGCTTTATCAGAACTCACAGTGGCCGGACAATCATGGTGCAACACGATGTCAGCTCACCCAATGTATATACCAGGATCCACAAGGTGGTAGGCACCAAGGGTACTGCTATGGAGTTTCCCGAACCCGGGTGGATATCCGATGGAGGTGAAAGGTGGTTAACCGGCGATGAAAGGAAAGCGGTAGAGGATAAATATCAGCCTCCCATTGTAAAAAGAGTGGGAGAGCTGGCCAAGCAAATAGGGGGCCATGGAGGTAAAGATTTCATTTTAGACTGGCGGGTCATTGATTGTTTGAGAAATGGTCTTCCATTGGATGAAGACGTGTACGACGCGGCCATGTTAAGTTGTATTTCTCCGCTAAGTGAGTGGTCGGTAGCCAATCGCTCCAGGCCGGTAAAGATTCCGGATTTTACCTGCGGGTCTTGGAAAAGGAATAAACCGGTGGATATCAAACTCGAGCAGGGTGGGAACACCCAGATCATGATGTGATGCAGTTTTTGTATTGGGAACACCACCAAGGATATATGATGCGATCGTTATAAATTCACTAAATGAACCAAAAAAGGAATCGTGGCGTAATTCCCCCCATCCATGATAGTTTGAATGGGTTTTCTTACCGCTGATTTTATGAAGAGCAATCGTAGGCGTTTTTTGCAATGGGCAGGCCTGTCCGGACTTGGCCTGGCAAGTAATGGATTATTTACCGGCGTTTCCAGGGCTTCGCATCTTTCTGCAGATGCCATGCCGGATATATTGGATGATAAGCCGCATGTTCAGGTTTTTAATATGTCCGGGTACTCGGCACCAAAACTGGAAACGGTTCGCCTGGGCTTTATAGGATTGGGCCAGCGGGGCCCGACGCACATGATGAATATGACGAAGATAGAAGGAACAGATATTAAAGCGGTCTGTGACATCCGGGCCGAATATGCAGAGCGCGCAAAGAGCCGGGTGGCGAAGCTGGGATTTACCCCCGAAGTGTATAGTGGGGATAGTGAAGCGTGGAAAAAGGTATGTGACCGTAACGATATAGATGCTATATATATTGCTACTCATTGGGCGCTGCATACCCCGATCGCCCTCTATGCGATGGAACATGATAAGCATGTGTTTATAGAAGTGCCTGCTGCACTTACCTTGGACGAATGCTGGCAGTTGGTCGAGACCTCTGAAAGGACGAAAAAGCATTGCATGATGTTGGAGAATTGTTGTTATGGATTTACCGAGCTGTTAACACTTAATATGGCCCGGCAAGGCTTTTTTGGGGAGATTATTCACGGAGAAGGTGCCTATAACCATAACTTGCTCCACTTGAACTTTGATAAGGAAGGGTATTGGGAGATGTGGCGATTAAAGGAAAATGCTGGAAGAAATGGCAATCTCTATCCTACCCATGGTCTGGGACCCATCTGTCAGGTGATGAGCATTAATCGAGGAGATAAGTTGGATTATATGATCTCCATGTCAGGAAATGATTACTCCATGGGGGCGAAAGCTGAAGAACTTGCGGCTACTGATGACTTTTTTAAACCGTATGTGGGCAAAAAATATCGTGGTAATGTCAATGTAACCAGCATACGCACGCATAATGGTCGCACGATCATGATCCAACATGATGTCAGTTCCCCGAATGTATACTCCAGAATTGACAAAGTGGTCGGTACCAAAGGAACCGCGCTTCAGTATCCTCTGCCGGCCAGGATTTCAAATGGTGGAGAGGACTGGTTAACACCCAAAGAGGTCGAAGCGCTGGAGGCCAAATATCAGCCGCCGATTGTCAAGCGGATTGGAGAGTTGGCGAAACAAGTAGGCGGCCACGGCGGAATGGATTTTTTGTTGGACTGGCGTATCGTGGACTGCCTCCGAAATGGCATTCCCTTGGATCAGGATGTATATGATGCAGCTTTGTGGAGTTGCATATCGCCGTTGAGCGAATGGTCCGTGGCCAATCATTCCAATTCGATTGATATTCCGGATTTTACCTGCGGGTCTTGGATTACGAACGCTCCGGTGGATATCATGCTTGAAAAAGGAGGAAACACGAAGATCAAAATATAATACCCGGAAATTAACGATTTGTACCCAGTACGTTTGGTATACACCTCTTTGTTATTTCATGATGCAAGCAACGGCAGCGCCTTACTTGCCTAAAACAGCGATATGAGAAAGTTCCTACATAATACCGGTTCTCTTAGGAAGATGAACAAGGGCATGATCCGCATACCGTACGCGGCTGTGTGGATTCTTTTGATCCAGATGTATGGGTGCAGTCCGTCCAATCCCGGTCAGGAGGTACAAGCCGACCAACCCGAGCATTCTCCGCAAACCATGCTGCTTAAGGACTGGCAGCCGGAATCTATATACAAGGTCCCGGAGACTAATATTGAGAAGGCAAAATATCCGGTGATCGATATGCATGATCATGATGAGGCAAAAACGCCCGAAGAGGTGGCCAAACTCGTAAAGATTATGGATGAGACCGGCATTGAGAAGTCCGTAATTTTTACCAACGCCACCGGATCCAGATTTGACTCGATTTACGCGTTGTACTCGAAATACCCCGATCGGTTTATGGTCTATTGCGGATTTGACTTTTCAGACTTTCCCAATGACGGATGGAGCGACAAGGCCATAGCGGAGTTGCGTCGATGTGTGAAAGTGGGTGCCGCTGGTATCGGAGAACTGCACGATAAAGGGGCAGGTCTGGTTCCCGGCATGCATCCTGACGACCCGCGCATGGATCCTATATTCGATGCGTGCGCCGAGATGAATTTGCCTATTAACCTCCATATCGCCGATCCTATGTGGATGTATCTGCCGATGGATTCTACCAATGATGGGTTAATGCGTTCCTGGACTTGGCGGATCAAAGATGCTGATCGGGTAGTGGATCATGCGGGACTCATGAAAATTCTTGCCAATACGCTTAAACGCCATCCCAATAATAAGTTTGTGATTGCGCACCTGGCCAATTGTGCATATGATTTTTCGATACTGGCAAACCTCTTCGATACATATCCTGGCTTCTATGCCGACATATCCGCCCGGTTCTCAGAATTCTCCACCATTCCCAGAGTGGCAAACCGATTTTTTGAAAAATACCAGGACCGGTTAGTATACGGAACGGATTATATCTGGGAGACCTGGGACTCGACCGGAGATTATGGAAATCATACCACGACTGAGCAGATGTTCCGCATGACTTTCCGGGTGCTCGAAACTGAAGATGATCATTTTTACCTGACCGACCTCGTAGGATACAAATGGCCGATGTACGGACTCGGGCTTACGGATGGTGCGCTGGAAAAAATATATCGCACGAATGCATTGAAAGTGATCGGAAGCCGCTAGTCGCTATACAGGTATTGCGGGGAAAAATGTGCTGATAAAACACGGACTCCGTTTTTGCGAACCCCAACGTAACAGTACGCCATATCGCGCGACAGTCTTAATATGAAATAGACCTTTGGCAGACTTGAGTCAGAGTCTGTTCAGCCAGCCTTTCATTAATGCCTTGGAAGGCTGAAGGGGAGTCTTTGTCCTGTAAATAGGGTCCCATGTGCCGTTCATAGCGGAACACCTGCTTATTGTTTTATGGGATCGAGATACTTTTTTGGAAGTGTCGTCTAACAGCAGTTATGAGGAAGGCAAGGCCCGTAGAATTACGGGCTTATCAGAGGCGATTTTCATCCGTATAGGTTTGGGCAGGTGCGGATCCGGTGGACTATTCCTGTTGCAAGGCTTGTCCGCTCTGCGGGGCAAGGCCGCTTTCCGGCAATGGCCCTTTATGGCATATAGAAACCCGATATAGCCGACTATTTAAAACTCATCTCCTATGAAATACCAGGACTCTTCTTAACCAATTACGCGCCTGTAGTCAGCCGGTTCCTTCTGAAGGGCTGAATATCGACACGCCCTGGCCGAACTGTTGACTCGGCTTCTATCCGAACATATTGGTAGCCCTTTGGGGAATTATCTAAACGATCAAACCATGTCATTATGCAAAACCATGTTTACCAGAGAACGCAGCAGTTATTGTTTCTGCTGCGTCGATTGGGACGGAGACGTCCTGCGACTCTAAAGTGCGTATGGCCGGTGATGGTGGGGGGTGTGATCCTGTGCTTAGCCTGTTTACAAGTCAATGGTGCCGGTTACGCCCGAAGCACGCTTCTGAAAAACAATAGTTCATCCGGGGAAAGGATAGGGAAAGACAGAGAAAGGGCGCCGGGGTATTTCCTGATCTGTTGCGATGCCAGGACGGGTGACGAACACCCCGACATCATGAATCGCCAAAAGTTTTCTTCCGGAAACGGGAATGCTATGGCCACGACGGATCCTGCAGAATCAACGGCTCAACTGCCCGGTCCCATAGAGGTATCGGGCCGGGTCACTGACAGCTTGGGTAACCCACTAATAGGGGTGACGATTAAGGTACAATCAGGGGATGGGGGTACTGTCACGGGTCCGGATGGAAGGTACACGATTACCGTCCCGGATAATGCCACACTCATGGTTACCTACGTGGGCTATGAAGTAAAGGAAATTCCGGTGAACGGAAAAACAGCCATTGATATTACCCTGAGTTCTTCAGTATCGCAACTTAACCAACTGGTGGTAGTAGGATACGGGACACAAAAGAAAATTGACGTGACCGGGGCGATTTCTGCCGTTCAGGGAGACGATCTGAAACAAAGCCCCGCTGCTAATTTATCCAATTCCATTGCGGGGCGTATTCCGGGAGTGGTATTAAATAACCGGTCCGGCGAGCCGGGCAATGATGCTTCCACGATCCTCATACGGGGAAAAGGAACCTTGAATGACAACAGTCCCTTAATTGTGATCGATGGGGTGCCGGCCCGGGGAGGCTTCGACCGCCTTAATCCGGACGACGTAGAAAGCGTGACCGTACTCAAAGACGCTTCCGCCGCAATTTATGGAGCCCGGGCTGCCAATGGTGTCATATTGGTGACGACCAAAAGAGGTAAGATCGGGAAGCCGACCATCACCTATAATGGAAGCTACGGGCTTACTCAACCTACCCGGTTGCCTAACCTGGTAAACGCCTGGCAGTATGCCACCTATATCAATGAGGTGAACGATCGCAAAGGCATACCGCATCAGTTTTCCGAAGAAGACATCGCCAAGTTCAAGGATGGCAGTGATCCCATTAATCACCCTAACACCGACTGGTACCATGAGATTCTCAAGGAGTATTCCCCCCAAACCCGTCATGCCCTTTCGGTGAGAGGGGGAACCGAGCGGGTCAGTTATTATGTGTCGGGAAACTATTTATATCAAGATGGAATTTTTCGAAATTCTGCCGCGTATTATCACCAATATAATCTGCGTTCCAATATTGATGCCCAGATCACGGATAACCTGAAAGTGTCGGTGGATCTGTCCGGGCGGCTGGAAGATCGGCATTATTCGAACTTCTCTGGATATAATGGAAACTATTATACCATTTTCGGGGTGGCTTTGGGGATATACCCCACGTTGCCTGCATTCTATCCAAACGGACTACCCGGCCCTGGAAAAGAACTCGGCATGAACCCGGTTTTAATGGCCAGTGGCGCCACGGGATATCAGAAGGTCAAAAACTATGCGATGCGGTCGAACCTGTCGTTCACCTGGCAACTGCCTGACATTACCGAGGGTTTATATGTCAGTGGTCTGGCTGCCTATGATTTTGATTTCAATAGTGATAAGATGTTTAATAACCGTTGGGACGTATATCGCTATGATGAGCCCACGGATGAATACGTCAATATGAGTGATGTGGAAGGACCGATCAATTTAGACGAACAGTTCAGACATTTCAGACACCAAACATACAATTTCAGGATAGGTTATGCACGGAGCTTTGGAAAGCACAACATTACAAGTTTTGTCGCTTATGAACAGAGCGATTCCTATGATGAAGGCATTGGTGCCTACAGAACCGGCTTCCCCAGTGGTCGTATTGATCAGATTGATTTAGGAGCCAATGCAGGAAAAGACAACAGCGGCAATGCCAATCATTCTGCCAGACAGGATATATTCGGACGGATTGCCTATAACTATCAGCATAAGTACCTGGCCGAATTTATCTTGCGGCATGACGGGTCCTTTAATTTTCCTAATGGAAAGCGGTGGGGTACGTTTCCCGCAGTCTCCGTAGGATGGGGAATTTCTGAAGAGCCTTTTTTCCGGCAAAGCCTGCCTTTTATAGATCAGTTCAAGATCAAAGCATCCTGGGGTAGGTTAGGAAATGACAGGATCGACGCCTATCAATACCTGCAATTATATTATTCCGACGGAGGGTATTATCTCGGCCCTTCCGACAATCTTGTACCCGGATTATCTCCCGGCGTGATTCCGAATGTAAACGTGACCTGGGAGGTGGCCGATAATAAGAATGTGGGTTTTGAATCCTCCTTCTTTAATAACCTCTTCACGCTGAATGCCGATTATTTTGTCTCTAAGCGATCCAATATTTTGGTGCCTAGACAGGCTTCAATTCCCACGACTACCGGTTTAGCAGATAATCTTCCTGATGAGAATATCGGTAAGGTGAGAAACAGCGGTTTTGAGGTGGAGGTGACGCACCATAAGCAAGTGAGCCAGAAGTTCTCCTACGATTTGGGATTCAACTATACCTATACCAAAAATAAGGTGATCTATATGGATGAAGCGCCTAATATCCCCGAATGGCAAAAGCAGCAGGGATATCCCATGGATTCCTGGCTGGTGTATAAGTCCCAGGGAGTTTATCACACTCAGGAAGAGATTGATCACTCGGTGCACTTATCCGATACCAAGCCGGGGGATATTCGTTATGTAGACGTAGACGGCAATGGAAGCATAAGTTCCAATGATCGGATCAGAATTTATGAGAGTCCCATTCCAAGAAGTATTTATGGCATTACTATGGGATTCACTTACGGCTCCGTAAGATTAGATGCATTATGGCAAGGCCAGGGAGGAGCAATGCAAATGATATTGCCCGAGTCGGGTGATGCGACCACTCCCCCGGTATGGATGTTTGAACGCCGGTGGACGGAGGATCACCCCGATCGTAATTTCCCGGCCTCTTTTGACCGTACCGATAACATCAATAGCAGAAATTCTGATTTCTGGCTGCAGAATGCCTCATTTCTCCGTCTTAAAACAGTCGAATTGTCTTATACTTTTCCGAGGGATTTTGTGAGCAGGCTTAAGATGGAAAACCTGAACGTGTATGTCAATGCATTTAATGTACTGGTGTTTAGTCCCATCAAGTATTATGACCCCGAAATCAATGTAGCCAGAGGCGATTATTATCCGCAGACCAGAATTTTTAATATCGGAGTAAATGCTTCTTTTTAAGTGATCCCTTTAAATTGAAATACAATGAACCTGAAAAGATATATATTATGGGTCCTTGCCTGGATGCCCTTGTGGCTCATCTGGGAATCCTGCCAAAAGGACTTCTTAGACAAAAAGCCACTAAACTCATTCTCGTCAGAGGATGTGTGGTCAGACATTAATCTTGTCCAACTCTACGTCAATTCCATTTATCAGGTATTGCCTCATTTCCGGGGTGGCCCCAGTGAGACCCCGAGTGCTTCAGGGTTGTCTGGTGCCTCCAGCGAAGGGTACGCCACTTTTGACTATGAGGATGTATGGTTTTGGAACTCGGGTACCGTGAGCCCGGATAATCTTTCCATGGATGGCTGGGAGGACTATTACCGGTTTGTGAGAAGATGTAATATCTTTTTTCAACACATTGAATCCGTGGAAGGCGACCAGGAGCTGAAAGACCGGCTTACCGGGCAAGTAACTTTTTTACGCGCCTGGTGTTATTTTGCTTTGTGGGCTAGGTACGGTGGCGTACCGCTGATCACCGGGGTATATAATTTGACGGATTCAAGCTTTGTGGTGTCCCGCAATAGTTATGATGAATGTCTGCAGTTTATGGTCGGCGAATTAGACAAGGCAGCGAACCTGTTGCCGCCTTCATATACCGGAGACGACATCGGTAGGATCACGAAAGGGGCAGCGTTAGCACTCAAATCAAGGGCGTTATTGTATGCGGCCAGTACGCTGCACAATCCGTCCCACGATCTGCAGAAATGGCAAGCGGCGGCAGATGCGGCAAAAGCGTTAATTGATCTGGCGGATTTAGGGACTTATGCGCTGTATCAGGGGGACTATACCCAGATCTTCCTGGAAGACCACAATTCGGAGGTAATTCTCGCCTATGGGATGAATTCTTCTATCAACCCATATTATGGAGACTATGGCTCAATGCTGAATGTGCAGATCGGACCTAATGGATATCATGGCTGGTCGGCATATGTGCCTTCGCAGAACATGGTGGACCAGTTCGAGATGAAAAATGGGAAGTCCATTGACGAGCAGGGATCGAACTACGATCCTGATCATCCTTATGATAACAGAGACCCCCGTTTCTATGCCGATATCCTTTATAATGGCGCTGAGTTTCGAGGTCGCAAATATGAGTCGTTTGAGGGAGGATTGGACAGCCCCCAAAGTCCGATAGAAAACTGGAATGCAAGCCTCACCGGGTATAACTGGCGGAAGTATGCCAACGAATCCGAGCCTATCAGCGAAAATCTCGGTACGGACCAAAATTGGATCATATTCCGATTGGCTGAAGTATATTTGAACTATGCAGAAAGCCAATGTGAACTGGGTCATTATGATGAGGCCAGAAAATATCTGAACCTGATCCGCGGCAGAAAATCTGTGAACATGCCGGCAGTCAGCACCTCGGGAACAGACCTCCTGGAGGATATCCGGCATGAGCGTACTGTGGAGTTATGTCTTGAAGGGCACCGCTTCTTCGATGTAAGGCGTTGGAAGATCGCGGAACAAACAGAGAATATGCCCTTGGGGGGCGTCCATATCACCAGGCAAGCCGATGGCAGTTTCACGTATTCCTATTTTACCTTGCAAGAAAGGGCATTCAATCCAAGTAATTATTTGTTCCCAATCCCAAAGTATGAGTTGGACAAAAATAGTCTATTGGAACAGAATCCGGGATATCAATAGTCTGGCCCCGTCCACTTGGGAAGCGTTCTATGGCGACAGCAGGACTTTCCCCCCATAAACGGCAAGGAGCAGACCTGGACTATTCCGGAAAGCTATTATTGACAAGAAGAAAATAAAATTCGATGGACAATACTCATTCAGAGCAAGCACCCCAGGCGCAAGCCCGTAAAGGCGGCCGGTTAAGTTCTTTGGACTTCTTCAGGGGGATGGTGATGGTGCTATTGATGATAGAAGCCGCAGGCTTATACAGAAATGTGATTCATATCGGCGGGCGGGATTCGTTTGCCGGTATAATCGCCACCCAGTTTACCCATGCCACCTGGCATGGACTTCATTTCTGGGACTTAATCCAGCCGGCGTTTATGTATATCGCGGGCGTGGCCATGGCCTTTTCGCTGACCAAGCAAACGGCCATGGGAAGTACATGGGGCATGCAGGCTAAACATGCATTGAAGCGCAGCTGGTGGCTGTTTTTCTGGGGTGTGTTTGACTACGCGGTAAGGGGAGATCATCTCTCTTTTGAACTGTGGGATGTGTTGACCCAGATGTCTTTCACCATGCTGGTCGCTTTTCTGATTTTTCGCTGGAAGGCGGGTTATCAAATCCTTTTCAGCATTGGGTTATTAGTGATTACCGAGATGCTTTACCGATTATCCGCAGTTCCAGGATTTGATCAACCATTCACCGATCAACATAATTTTGGCAATTACGTGGACATGCTGCTCATGGGTAAAATTAATCCGGGAGGGTGGGTAGCCATCAATTGTATTCCCACAGCTGCCCATACCATTTGGGGCGCGGTCACGGGAAAATGGCTGATCTCATTGCCAAATGCCAAAAAGAGAATTACCCGGATCGTCATTTTTGGCCTGGCCATTCTGGTAGTCGGCTATGGGTTAGACTGGTCGGGAACCACGCCGATCATTAAGCGGATTGCCACGACATCATTTACCCTGGCTTCTGGTGGCTGGTGTTTGCTGGGATTGGCGTTTTTGTATTGGTGGATCGATGTACGCGACAAGAAAAAATATATCAAATTTGTGACGTTGGTCGGCATGAATTCGATCTTTATTTATCTTTTCCTGGAGATCGTCGTGGACCGGTGGCTTCATGACTATAGTTATACGATTGTGACCAATGTGCTGGGGTATATGCATCTAAGTCAGGCTACCGGCTTGATCATTGCCGCGTTAGTTGTGTTTTTTCTGCAATGGTATCTGTGCTACTGGTTGTACAAAAAGAAGATCTTCTTCAAGATATGAGTGTCTAGGATCGTGGCGCATACATCTGCATTTACCTGCGGCAGTGAAACGTTTTCCCCTATGCCTCCCGTGGTTGCATGGTGATTCAGGACGGATCATAGCGGGCATCCTTACAGACTGACTTGGGCGAGGCCCGGGAATTGCCGGCAGCTCGCCCATAACCCGGCAGTATTGCCGATCGTTGTTTGTGGTCTTGGCCAGCTTCCTAACGATTCCGGATGCACGTTGACCCGCGGCGCATGCCCGGCTTAATTCAATGGTTCTCAGTACGAAAGAAAGCCAACCCCCGGAAAAGACGGATGCGCAACTATGCTGTTAAATGAGCCGGCATGCCTATCGTGTCCCCCATTGGAACGCAGAAAGCATATAGATATTAACGAACAATGTTTACATTTGTCGCTTAGCATCCCCGGAAGATCGCTACGCTGTGGGGCATTTTTTTGACATAAAATTTAAGCACTATGAAGAAGTCACTATGGGTACTATTGGGTCTGGCCACCCCGTTTTTTTTAGCCAGTTGTGGTGGAGGAGGTACGTCGGGAGAGGCAGGCTCAAACAAGGAGGCTCAGGTGGCGTCGGATTCTGATGTAACCAGTCATTGGAAATTGGGTGTGCAGATGTGGACCTTCAGGAAGTTCACCTTTGCCCAGGCGCTGGATAAGGTAGACAGTGCGGGGATCAAATACATTGAAGCGTTTTGGGGCCAGCCTCTGGGAGCGGGAATGAAAGATTCTTTCGGCATTCGTATGTCCGAAGCGAGCAAGAGCCAATTGAAGTCGTTGCTTCAGCAAAAAGGCATCAAGATGGTGGCCATGGGAGTGATTTCCCCGGCTACCCGGGAAGACTGGGTGAAAGCATTTGCCCTGGCCAAAGAATTTGGCTTGAGTTATATTACGGCGGAGCCCCGGACCGATCAATGGGATATGGTCGACAGCCTTGCGGGTGTCAATGGAATCAAGATTGCGATCCATGATCATCCGAGGCCGAACCGGTATTGGCATCCTGACTCGGTGTTGGCGGCAATCCAGGGTCATCCGAACATCGGAGATTGCGCGGACCTGGGACACTGGGCGCGCAACGGCCTGGATCCGGTGGCCTGTCTGAAAGAGCTGGCCGGCCACGTGTACGGCGTTCATTTAAAGGACATTACTGAGTTTGATAACACCCACGCAGCCGATACGGTAGTGGGAGATGGCGTGCTGGATTTCCCGCCGATATTTCAGGAGTTGAAACGCCAAGGATTCGAGGGAATGATATCCATAGAGCACGAGTCCAACTGGCTGCACAGCCTTCCCGATGTGATCCGCACACGCGAATTCTATGAAAAACAAGTGGCGGCACTCCCGTAGCCGGTCCCGCATGAGAAGATATAAGCTTAGGCACCCCACGGGTGCCTAAGCTTTTTTGATCAAGACAGGTACCCGTGGCAATGATCTTTTTCTCCGGTGCATGGACGGCGAATATACCTTCATTGCCTGGATAGCGCTGGGGCCGCATGCAGGGGGGATGAGACCCATATGACCCTTCCGGAGCGATCCCGGCGTACTGCTTTCCCGATGATCTTGGCGAGATACCCCCTTACGCAGCCCATCGAAGGGATCCCGGCGCGACAAGCACTACCTGGCTGTGTCCCACCCACTCCAACGCACAGGCGGACAGGTGGATCAGGGAAGCTGGACCCCATGCTTGCATTTTCACCCCGGACACCCGCACCCGCTTCATTTTTTGTCTGATCAATAGTACAATTCATTTTCTGGGTGCTCTTACTATAGAAGAGCTTTCTAAATGTTTACCTATGTGGCTTTCCGAGGAACGGACATCCTATTTATTGAAGGTTTATATCAGTGGTGCAGCTACCGATACAGAAGAGCATGAATTGTACGAATGGGCGGCGGAGGTACCAGACGATGAGGAGTTGAGAAACCACATTGCCGAACTAATGGTTCGCCAGAGCGATGATGAGTGTAAAGAGGTGGACTGGGACAGCATATATGAGCGGATAAGAGGCAGGATACAAGCCTCGGCGCGTAGCCGCCCGCGACCAACCGGGCAATGGCTCCGGGCTGCCGCGATGCTTTTACTCATCTCCCTGAGTGTGACCAGCGCATACTGGTTTTCTGCGAAAGAAAAAGACCCGGGCCCCGTGGCTGAAAGCCGGGCGGTACAGACCGATATTGAGCCCGGAAGCACCAAGGCCATATTGCGGGGTGCACACGGAGCGGTCGCCTTGTCGGGGAAAGACACCAGTTTCGTGTTGGGAGGCAATCGGGTGCAAATCAATGACAGTGGTTTACATATCGCAAAGGGGAAAGCCGTACAGTATACCCTGACGGTACCTCGCGGGGGATCCTACCGGGTGGTATTGCCTGATGGCACTCAAGCCTGGCTGAATGCGGATTCGCGGCTGGAATATCCCTCCGTCTTTACCAAGGATGTGCGGGAAGTTTCCCTGACGGGAGAGGCGTATTTTGAGGTAAAGACCGATGCCGCCCATCCCTTTATTGTGAAATTGCCTTCCTCTGCCACCGGAGAAGGACAAGGAGAGGTCCGGGTACTCGGCACGGCTTTCAACATACAGGCTTACCCGGAAGATCACAAGGTGATCACTACCCTCATCGACGGTAAACTCCAGGTGAACAGTAAGGACAAGCAATTAATTCTGTCGCCGGGAGAACAGGCACTGCTGAATCGGGGGGGACAACTTGCTTTGAATCCCCACGCGAATGTGGAGCAGGTGATCGCCTGGAAAAACGGCTATTTTAGGTTTGACAAAGCGGACATCTATACGATCATGGAACAATTGGCCAGGTGGTATAATATTGAGGTAAGCTATGCGGGGAATTTGCCTCTCCGCCATTTTGGAGCGATTATTTCCAGGAACAATAATATTTCCGGGATATTAAATATGTTGGAAGCGACCGGGGAAGTGCATTTTCACCTTGAAGGGAAACAGATCACGGTAATGCCCTAACGTCGCGTGCATCACAGTAGCATCAAATCACCTAACCTATACCTCTTATCTGAAGGATATGAAAGCGCAAAAAGCAGATAAAAAACCTCACAAGGAGCGCAAGCTAAGCCGGAGGAAATTTCTCAATTATTCTGCAGTGGGTGTCGCAGGGTTTACCATCCTGCCGAGTTGGACCATAGGCGGCGTAAGGATTCCGCCCAGCGATCGTGTGGTCGTCGGTTTTATCGGATTGGGCCGCCAGGGGCTTGGAGACTTCCGGGGATTTGCCGGATGTCCGGGCGTCCAGGTGGCCGCCTGTTGTGATGTGGATATGATCAAACAGGCCCGGTTCACCCGACGCGTACATGCCTGGCAGCGGTCCCTGGATATGCCTGAACGGTGTGATGCATATGAGTTTTATCAAGATTTACTGGAACGCAAAGATATTGATGCGGTAGAGGTCGTAACTCCCGATCCCTGGCATGCCCTGATTACCATTGCAGCTTGCCAGTCGGGTAAGGACGTATATTGTCAAAAGCCGCTGGCCTATACGATTACGGAGGGTTTGGCGATGGTCAAGGCAGTCCGTGACCACAAGCGGGTGCTGCAGGTAGGGAGCCAGCAGCGATCTGGAAAGGAATTTCAAAAGGCGATTGCCCTGGTCCAGGCCGGAGCGATCGGCCATATTGAGAAGATTCATGTAAGGGTTGGAGACCCTCCGGTCCCGTTCGATCTGCCTAAGGAGCGTATCCCCCAGAGCCTGAACTGGAACCAATGGATGGGTCCACTCAATGATGCAAAGATCCACTATCATCCCGATCTATGTCCGCCGATATCTTTAGATCCCGAGCAAAACGAAAAGATCTGGGGGGCCTGGCGATGGTATCGTGAAACCGGAAACGGGTATACGTCGGATTGGGGCGCCCATATGTTCGATATTGCGCAGGCAGCCATCGGCATGGACGGGTCAGGTCCCGTGGAATTTATTCCCAAGGGTTACCAGGGGACACCGTATTCCACCATGAAATATGCGAATGGAATTGTGATGACCGAACAACCTTACCTGGAGGACAACGAAGATGCCAAGGGGGTTAAGTTTATCGGTACAAACGGTTGGATCGAGGTGGCGCGTGGCTATCTTGCCTGTTCTGATCCTTCCAAAGTGCCGGCGGATTTGGCCGGCCACAGGCCGTTATCTTCCGCGGAGATTAAAAAGAGGAGCCAAAACCCGCCGCCAGCCAAACGCACCGATCCCCGTCCGGTGAAACGGACCATCGGAGTGAGCGATCCGCATAAGCAGAATTTTGTGGACTGTGTGCGGTCCCGAAAGGATCCGATCGCCCCTGTAGAGGTGGGATGCAGCACGAACACATTATGCTGTTTGGTGAATATGGCCCACGAATTAGAAAGGCCGGTGAAGTGGAATCCTGCTACGTTGCGTTTCGTGAACGACAAGGAAGCAGAGGCCCACCGATTATATTCTTATAAGTATTGGGGATCTTATTCCCTGTACTGATGAGCCTGTACCGGACATCATGTGCCGCCTGCCGCAGGAAGAAAATGAAAGTGCCGGGACTGTGCCATGGATAAAATGCAGATAGGATAGCTGCTATGCAGTGAGAAGAAAGTGTGCAAAATAGAATTATGTGCCCATACGAAATTACGTTATATTTACAGGCGTCCTAAAGTTGTTTGCCGATGAGCGTAGATGTTTTACCGGAAGATATCTTACTAAAGCGAATTGCACAGGATGATGAAGAGGCATTCAGGATAATTTTTGATCGGTATAAACACCGCTTTTACGGAGCGGCATTGAAAATGACCCGATCGCCTGATCTCGCCGAGGAAACCGTTCAAGAGGTCTTTCTCACCTTGTGGCTTCGCCGTTCCTCGTTGGCGAATGTCAAGAATCCTGCCTCTTACCTGCTTACAATGGCTTACAACAATATTGCCAACCAATTCAAAAAAATTGCGCGGGAAAAAAGAATCAAGGAAAGCATGATTGAGCGGACCGCCGTGAGTGAATGCCCGACCGAAGCAATTCTCGAAGAAAAGGAAAACAGGCAACTCCTCCACAATATTATCTGCCAGCTGCCTTCGCAGCAACAGCTCATTTATCGGCTCAGTAAACAAGACAGCCTCAATCGCCATGAGATTGCCGAGCAACTTCAAATCTCTCCAAATACGGTTAAAAACCACCTGCTCAAGGCCATGAAGTATATCAAGGCTCACTTCAAAGAAGCGCTTCTGTTGCTGGGGTGGTTTTTTATTCACACCGGTAACCTCTGAGGTTCTCCTCGTGAAGGCGGAAGGACTTTCCCTTGGCGGATCGCACCGGTGAATGGGGTGAATTTAGCTGCGGCTTTCGACAATATGGCGAATAATCCGGGAGGCATGTTCCCGGGAATTCTCAATAAACCAAAGATGAGTTTCCATGCCGCCGCAAACGACCCCTGCCAGGTATAGATGCTTCATGTTGGTTTCCATTGTCTCGGGGTTGTAAGTAGGATGCTTGAGCGGATCCTCGGAAATCCGGATCCCAGCGTTTTGTAGAAAAGCAAAATCAGGCTGGTATCCAGTCATGGCGATGACATAATCGTTGGCCAGCGTGACCATGCCTTCCGGAGTTTGTATATCGACTTCCCTTTCCCGGATCTCCAGCAGATGGGACCGGAAAAACGCTTTGATGCACCCTTCTTTGATCCGGTTTTCTAGATCCGGTTTTTTCCAATATTTCACCCGCTTGCCCACGCCTTCTCCCCGGACCACGAGCGTGACCTCGGCGCCCTTGCGCCAGGTCTCCAGTGCCGCGTCCGCCGCCGAATTATTTGCACCGACCACCACGACTTTTTGCATGGCGTAGAAGTGAGGCTCATCATAGTAGTGCCGGACTTTAGGCAGCGATTCGCCGGGGATACCGAGCAGATTGGGAATGTCGTAAAACCCGGTAGCAATGATCACATGACTGGCCTGATAAGTGTCTTTTTCCGTGACAACGCGGTAACCTTCCCCTTCGGGTTTGATTTCCAGAACCCGTTCGAATAAATGGATGTTCAGGTGAGCTGAGGTGGCTGCCCTCCGGTAATATTCAAGGGCCTCCGGCCGGCTTGGTTTCGGGGCATTGGACACAAAAGGAATCCCCCCGATCTCCAGCAATTCAGAAGTGGAAAAGAATGTCATATTGGCCGGGTAGTGGTACATGGAATTGACCAGGCAGCCTTTTTCCACGATCAGATAGGAAAGCCCGGCCTTTTTCGCTTCCAATGCGCAAGCCAGGCCTATCGGTCCTCCGCCTATGATTAACACGTCCAGTGGGTGTTTCTGCATAATGATTTAATCCCTCGGTATTTGAAATGCGGTTAATGAATGCCCGCAAAATTACATATTCGCGGCCAACTGGCAGATTAACCGGCTTCATAGCTGATCCGGATCCGCCCTTTTTTATGTTTAATGTGCCGGACCCGCAGCCAGCTTAGTTCGCCGGTATGATGCAGATGGGTCCCTCCGCATGGGCAGGCCATGTAGGAGCCGATTTTTACCAGGCGCAGCGGTTGGTTTTCCGGTGGTATGAAACCCTCCGGTTTGAACGCCGCCCGGTAGCGGGGATCTTCGGGTGTGGTGACGGTAAAGGATTCTACGGGCAATTGTTGCCGGATCGCCTCTGTGAGGGCCTGGTCCAACAGGATCGTATCCGGTTCCGGGCCTTGCGCCGTAGGCTCAAATTCCACATAGGCCCCCTGCTGATAATGGAATCCTTTGACCGGGCGAAGTGGCCATTGGAGCTTTTCGAATACCAGAGAAGCCAGAAGGTGACCCCCGGTATGTAATTTTTCGTTCCGGTGCCGGTGCTCAGCGTCGATCTGTATGCGCACCGCATCTTTCCTCCCAAGCAGTGTATCGGTATAGTGTCGCATTTCGCCGCCGGTCCAGATGGCCTGCAGGATGGGGTGGGTTTCGTCGTCGGGAGTGACGAGCACTCCCTTATCCGGTTCCTGTCCACCCCCGCCGGGGTAAAAAACAGTAGCCTGGGTGGCCACATAGGGTCCTAGGTCATCTTCTTCGCTTTCGATGACTACCGTGTCTGTGTCAAACAGAAAGCTGTCCGAGTAGAATAATAATGCCGTATGATTGCTCATCGCACATACAAAAATACAAAAGAAAAAAGGGACGCCCTTTTTGGGGCTGCCTATGGCTGCAAGCCCACCAGATACCCCGTAAGCGTTCCGCGTATCGGCAGAGAAGCCGCACCCACGGGGTTTCGGATTTCTCTCCGGCGATACGAGGATCAGTCTTCATAAAAAAAATGAGGTTTCGGATTAAACAATATCTCGGATAGCTGGCAGATGGATGGGCGATATTAAAAATTTCAGGCTTTTCCTTTACTTTTCTACAGCAGGCATCCCAAGACGAGTATATTGATTCTGTTACATTTGCCGTCTAGCTCACCTGATCATGGAAAAACCATTTACCCCGGATTTTACCAATACGGAAGTTGCCTTTGCTTACCGGACTGACGATGCCCTGAAAAGGGCGCGATTGATTTTCGGACTGTTGCATTATCCCTGGCTGGTCCGGTGGGGCATCCGGATCGCTCCCTGGGCACTCCGGATCGGCCTGCCCGTCGAAGGGCTAATCCGTAAAACTTTCTTCGCCCATTTTTGCGGCGGAGAATCGCTGCAGCAAGCGGCCCAGACAGCGGCACATCTCGGTGACTACGGGGTCGGGGTGATCCTGGACTACGGGGTGGAGGCTGCTGCCGGAGAGGACAGCTATGAAAAGGCGGTCGATGAATTTATCGAAGCCATTACCTTCGCCGCAGCCAGGCCTGCCATTCCTTTTATCAGCCTGAAAGTCACCGGCTTTGCGCGTTTTTCCCTGCTCGAGAAGCTGGACCGCGGAGAGGCGTTGGATGTCGCCGAAAACGAAGAATGGCTGCGGGTCCAAGACCGCATCAGGCGCATCTGCGATTGTGCCTCAAAAAAGGACATCGGCGTGTTGATCGATGCGGAGGAAAGCTGGATTCAACGGCCGGTGGATGCGCTGGCCGGGCAGATGATGCAAACCTTCAATGTCGGGCAGCGGGTGGTGGTATACAACACCTATCAACTCTACCGGCAAGACAAGCTGGATGATTTGAAGCAGTCCTTCGCGCAGGCCCGTGCCCAGGGATACTGGCTGGGTGCCAAACTGGTGCGTGGTGCGTATATGGATAAGGAAAGGAAGCGCGCCCGGCAGATAGGCTATCCTTCCCCCATACAACCCGACCGGGCCGCCACGGACCGGGATTATAATGAGGCGATCCGCTTCTGTATGGATCATGTGGACACCATCGCTTTTTTTATTGCGACGCATAACGCCGCGAGCTGCCGGCTTGGTGCGGAACTGATCCAGCGCCGGGGCCTGGCGTGGGATCATCCCCACATATGCTTTGCCCAATTGTACGGCATGAGTGATCCGCTTACCTTCAACCTGGCAGCGGCCGGCTTCCGTACGGCCAAATATCTTCCGTACGGCCCCGTGAAGGAAGTAATGCCTTATCTGATTCGCCGCGCAGAAGAAAATACAGCGATTGCCGGACAAATGGGCCGGGAATACCGGTTGATCTGCCGTGAGTTAAAAAGGAGGCACAGAAATTGACTGGAAAGCTTTTTGAAGTTAAATTGCAGCGCATTAGCGATCGAACGCAATTGTATCCAAATTATGTGGAAGTATATTATTTGCCTGTGGCTGTGTTTGGGGATTGTCGGAAGTGCCTTTTCCCAATCCCGGCAGGACACCCTCCTGGTCGTGCCTGCTAAAACCGGATTGTACGTGTATCATGTGGTGGCCAAGGGAGAAACCCTGTATTCCTTGTCGCGGAAGTTCCGGCTGGAACCCCGTGTGCTGGCCTCCTTCAACGGGATGACCTTGAAATCTCCCCTGAAGTTATACCAGCTGCTGAAGATTCCGGTGACCGCCGAGAACCTCAATCAGTCTGCAAATGCCCCACAGGTGTCGGGAAGTATTCCCCTGTACCACAAGGTGGTTAAAGGAGAAACCCTTTACCATTTGGGACAATTGTATCATAAAGTACCTATCTCGCTGCTTCAGACGTGGAACCATCTTCCCGATCGCAGCGTGAAAGTGGGTCAGTATGTGATTGTGGGATGGCTGGACACGGGGCAGAAGGATTCCGGCCACCTGGCAGCGAGCAAGGACGACAGCAAACAGGCCCCTGCCGCCCGCACCGAAGAAACCTCCGCACCACCGGTGGCAGGGGCGCCCCCTGCTGCCCCGCCCAAACAAGCACCTGCGGCGGCCCCCGCCCCTCCGCCTGAAGGCGGCGGATTCCTCAGTGAAGTGATTGCCTCGGAAAACCGCGGCCGGCAATCTACAAACCCCCGGCCTCCGCAAACTCCTGCCCCACAGAGCGGCAAACGTGCGGCGGCTGCTCCCGGGGCAGACGATGCTTTTACGGTCCACACTCCGGTAACCGCAGCGGCAGTATCCACGCCGTTAGACAAGAGCCCGGTGACCGCCTCGGCTTCTTCGGCCCCCGCTGTCCAGCCGGATCATGCCCTCACGGCTGCTCCCCCGGCAGATACTGCTGCGGCAGCAAAACTGGCTGATCCAGATTCCGGTGCTGCGGCCCCGGCTTCCCCTGCGGCACCGGGGGCTGCCGAGCCAGCCCCCGAACCTGCGGACAGTTTTGCCCTGATGTTAGACCGGGTGACCCATAGAAATGTGCCTGCGGCTTCCGGGACGTTACCTGCCCAAAAGCCGACGCCCGCTGCTGCAGATTCGCCCGAAGCGCCTGCCCAGCCGGCCATGGACAGCGCAGAAAATACCAGCCAGGAGGTGCCCGTAAAAAGTGCCTTTGCGCAAGCTTTTGCGCAGCAGACCGGGAATGGAGACCACGTAATGACCCAAAAAGGCGCTGCCGGTTGGTTCCGCAGCAATGTGAAACCCGGTTCAGGGCGCTATTATGCGTTATGCGATGATTTGCCGCGGGGAACGATCGTGAAAGTGAGCAATCCGATTAACCAAAAATCGGTCCTGGTCAAGGTCTTGGATGTAATCCCCAAACAGAAGGAAAATTATAACCTCATCATTAAGCTGAGTGATGCTGCCATGGGAGATCTCGGAGTATCCCAGTCCCGTTTCTGGTGTGAAATCACTTATGCGCGGTCGGAAAAAAAGTGAGACCGCTTAGCGTATCTCGATAGGCCGGGTGCGGTATCCCCGGAGAAATTCATCCACATCCATACGCTTTTTTCCCTGGAGTTGTACCGTCTTGAGGTCAATCCAGCCATCGCGGCAGGCTACCCGTATAAAATCGCGTCCATCGGTGTCCACAGTACCGGCTGGGGCCACAGGCAAAGAGGCTTTTTTGGCCGCACCTAATATTTTCAACACCTTACCGTTCAGATAAGTCCAGGCCCCCGGATAGGGACTGAGCCCGCGGATCCGGTTAAAGACCTCCTGGCAGGGAAGCGTCCAGTCAATATGCCCGTCTTCGGTGAACAGTTTGGGAGCCGCTGGTGGGTTCACCGCCGGATTCTGCGGTGTCAGGGGGTACGATCCGCTAGCAATGCTGCGTACCGTTTTAAGTACCAGGGAAGCCCCCACCTCCATCAGGCGGTCATGCAATTCTCCGGCGGTCTCCTCTGGACCGATAGGGACCTTTTCCTGGTAAATGATGCTTCCTGTGTCAATGGCGTGTTGCAGCTTGAAGGTCGTCACTCCCGTTTCGGTCTCACCCCGGATGATCGCCCATTGTATCGGTGCTGCGCCGCGATAGGCCGGTAACAGGGAAGCATGCAGGTTAATGGTGCCCAGAGGCGGCAGGTTCCATACCACCTCGGGAAGCATGCGGAAAGCTACCACTACCTGGAGGTCGGGAGCCCACGCGCGGAGTGCTTCCACAAATTGCGGATCCTTGAGGTTTGCCGGTTGCAGGCAGGGAATGTCCCGGGCATCCGCATACTGTTTGACGGCGCTTTGCTGGAGCTTCAGTCCCCGCCCGGCAGGCCTGTCCGGCGCGGTCACTATGCCCACTACCCGGCAGCCGTGCTGTACCAGCTGATCCAGGGAGGAGACGGCGAATTCCGGAGTCCCCATAAATACAATGCGCAAATCTTCGGTCTTTTTTGTCATGATTTTTTGCATGAAGCCCTTTCCAGAGGCTGAGGCTACCCGCCTCAGTGGCTGAAATCGGGATAAAGGAGGTACTTGCTCCGGATTTGCTTAAAGTGCTGCAAACCCGGCTGCCAGCTTTCGCGGATCTGAGCCTCGCTCCATCCTTCCCGGATTTGTTTTTCCAGGGCGGCTGTGCCCGCCAGTTTGGGAAAATAACTGGTGAAAAAATGCGCCTTATCGGGAAAGGCCGCATAGGCCTTCAATAACCATTTCAGGGGTATTTTGCCGTCCATTTCCCGCAGCGCTTCGGCTCCCGTAGTCGCGACCAGTACGCCGTGACATACCTGGCCCTTCAGCTTGGGTTGCGTGGCACCGGGCATGGCGCGGGGGGTAAAGCTATAGAGGTTCGCCGGAAGAGAAGGATGTCCAAAGAGCTGAAAAGGATGGTCCGTGCCGCGTCCTACACTGCAGGCGGTCCCTTCGAACAAACAAAGGGCAGGATACAGGTATACCGAAGCCATATTCGGCAGGTTGGGCGAGGGCCTCACCGGAAGCTGGTAGAGGCTGTCGTGGGTGTAGTTCAGGCAGGGAATGACTGTCAAGTCCGGTGTCGCGCCTGAATCGGACAGCCAGTGTTCTCCCACCAGCATCCGGGCGTATTCCCCTATGGTCATGCCATAGGCAATGGGGACAGGCTGGGCGCCTACGCCCGAATGATATTCTTTTTCCAAAATGGGGCCGTCCACGTAAAACCCGTTGGGATCAGGCCGGTCCAGGATGATAAAAGGCTTATGGTTTTCTGCCGCCGCTTCCATGAAGCGCTGCATGGAATTGATATAGGTATAGAAGCGGGCTCCCACATCCTGGATGTCATAGACCATGACATCGACGTCGGCCAACTCCTCCGCGGTGGGCTTGTTGTGGGCCCCGTACAGGGAAATGACCGGTATCCCCGTCTTTTTGTCCACCGTGCTGCTCACGTCGGCGCCCGCGTCGGCATCTCCCCGGAATCCATGCTCCGGACCGAATATCTTGACAATCCGGATGTGCCGCTTCAGCAGCGAGTCTACGACGTGGGTATTTCCGATCACGGCGGTCTGGTTGGTCAGAATACCTATGCGCTTGTTTTCCAGCAAGGGCAGATACTGATCCATCCGGGCCGCACCGACGACAACCGGTCCCGTCGTATCTCGGGATGCTTCCTGGGCGCGTGTAACGGCGCCTCGGCAGGCCCCCGCGGAAAGGATCACAGCGATCAGCAGATATTTTAGCATAAAAAGTCTGGTTTTGGTGAAGGGATGCTGTCGTGAGCAGGGGCTAAATTACGGATTGCCAACCTTTATGGAAAATTATTCTGTTTTTTTACTGCAAAATCCGCCCTTCGCAGCCTGGGGTATTCCATCCGGTGGGGCCGACTGCAGCATGCCAGAAAATATTTGTCATTTTCTTTGCAATATAAAAAACTCCCTTTACCTTTGCAGTCCCAAATTTCAGAGGTTTTTCCTGAAAGGAAACAGGATATATGTCACAGAGAATCAGAATAAAGCTAAAATCTTACGATCACAGCCTGGTGGATAAATCCGCCGAAAAGATCGTAAAGACGGTGCGCAGCACCGGTGCCGTAGTTACCGGACCCATTCCTTTGCCTACGGACAAGAAGATCTTTACCGTACTGCGTTCACCTCATGTGAACAAAAAGGCGCGTGAGCAGTTCGAGCTTTGTACGCATAAGCGGCTACTGGACATTTATACTTCTTCTTCCCGAACGGTAGATGCACTTTCCAAGTTGGATCTTCCTTCCGGTGTGGATGTGGAGATAAAAGCATAAAAGACAGCGTTTTGTGATCACCGCCTATTCCTGAGGAAAGCGAGAACACCCTCAGGCGCTGGGCCAAATGACAGATATGAAAGGTATCATTGGTAAGAAGGTCGGCATGACCAGTATTTTCGAACCAAATGGGCGGCAGACGGCTTGCACCATCATCGAAGCGGGTCCCTGCGTGGTTACTCAGGTGAAATCCGTGGAGACCGATGGCTATCAGGCTTTACAGGTCGCCTTTGGTGAACGTAAGGAGAAGAACACATCCAAGGGCCTCGCAGCCCACTTCGCTAAGGCCGGTACGGCCCCCAAAAAAATTACCCGGGAATTTCGAGATTATGACCTGGAAAAAGCCTCCGGAGAGGTGATTACCTGTGAGATTTTCAGTGAAGGAGAGGAAGTGGATGTCGTAGGTACCTCTAAAGGAAAAGGTTTCCAGGGCGTCGTAAAACGCCATGGATTTCGTGGGGTGGGTGAAGCCACCCACGGACAGCATGACCGCCAGCGGGCACCCGGTTCCGTCGGCGGTTCTTCTTATCCCTCCCGCGTATTCAAAGGCATGCGTATGGCAGGCCGCATGGGGGGAGAACGGGTGAAGGTCAAGGGCCTGCGCATTGTGAAAATATTTCCCGAACAGAATTATATCCTGGTCAGCGGTTCCGTGCCGGGTCATAATGGTTCAATCATCTTAATCCAGAATTGACATGCAACTCGACGTATTAAATATTGAAGGCAAGAAGACGGGAAGAAAGGTGGAGCTGCCCGATGAGATCTTCGGGATTGAACCCAATGACCATGTGATTTACCTGGCGGTCAAGCAATATCTGGCTGCCCATCACCAGGGAACCCACAATGTGAAGGACCGCAGCGATGTACAGGGGTCTTCCCGCAAGCTGCATCGCCAGAAGGGTACCGGCGGCTCTCGCAAGGGCAATATCCGCAATCCCTTGTACCGCGGAGGAGGCAGTATTTTCGGGCCCAAGCCCCATAGCTATGATCTTAAGGTAAACCGCAAGGAAAAGGATCTGGCCAAAATGTCTGCGTTGTCCTACAAGGCTTCCGGAGCGGCAATCCGGGTGGTAGAGGATCCCAAGCTGGAATCTCCCAAGACCAAACAATTTGCCGATATCCTGAAAGGCCTGGAAGTTACCGGCAAGAAAGTACTCTTCGTGACGCCGGAATATGAAGACAAATTATATCGATCGCTGCGCAATCTGCCTACAGTAAAAGGTACGGTGCTCAGCGATTTGAATACATATGATATTGTAAACAGCCATTTTTTGGTGTTTACCGAGGAAGCTGTAAAAGTATTTGAAGGAGAGGGAGCAGCCAAGACATCGGAGACGGAAGCAACGGCCCCCGAAAAACCGGCCACCTCGAAAACCAGGAAGCAAAGTGCTGAAAAGCCGGCCGAAGAGGCGGGATCTCAAGACGCATAATTAAACCGCAAAACAAGTAACTCATGAAGGCATCTGATGTTTTAATCCGGCCGGTACTTACTGAAAAAGCCAACGCCTTATCTGAAAAGAGCAGCCGTTACACCTTTGTGGTGTCCCGCAAGGCCAACAAACTGGAGATCAGCAAAGCGGTTAATGACTTTTATGGGGTCACAGTGGCGGACGTCAACACGATTGTGGTGCCGGCCAAGCACAAAAGCCGGTTCACCAAGGCGGGAGTGATTTCAGGCCGTAAACCTTCCTATAAGAAAGCCATTGTGACGTTGGCGGAAGGAGAGACCATTGACATTTTTGAGAACATTTGAGTATATCATTCATTATAGCCCGACAAAGCTGAGAAGTTTGTCCAAAAGCATTGATTCATGGCATTAAAGAAATTCAAACCCGCAACCGCAGGAACCCGATGGAGGATAGGCAATGCCTACGCGGAAATTACTGCGGATAGCCCGGAAAAGAGTCTGTTGGCCCCGCAAAAGAGGTCCGGAGGCCGGAATTTTCAGGGAAGACGGGTAATGCGCTACATCGGTGGCGGCCATAAGAAGCGCTACCGCGTCATTGATTTCAAACGGGACAAAGCAGACATTGCAGCGACCGTCAAGAGTATTGAGTATGATCCTAACCGGACCAGTTTTATCGCGTTGCTGGCCTATGCCGACGGAGAAAAGCGGTATATCCTGGCTCCTCAGGGTTTGCAGGTGGGCACCCAGATCGTGAGCGGAGAAAAGGTGGCTCCTGAAGTAGGTAATGCCTTGCCGCTGAAGAATATGCCACTGGGTACTGTGGTGCATAACATCGAGCTTCACCCGGGACAGGGTGGGGTGATCGCCCGCAGTGCCGGTGCCTATGCCCAGTTGAACGCCAAGGAAGATAAATATGCCGTACTGAAAATGCCATCCGGTGAATTGCGCAGGATACTGATCCAGTGCACGGCCACCGTAGGTACGGTATCCAATTCAGACCATGCCCTGCAATCACTGGGTAAGGCCGGACGCAGCCGCTGGCAGGGCCGCCGTCCCCGCAACCGCGGTGTCGCCATGAACCCGGTGGATCATCCGATGGGCGGTGGAGAAGGAAAGGCATCCGGTGGACACCCGCGTTCGAGAAACGGAAAGGTATCCAAAGGACTCAAGACGCGCAAACGGCACAAGGATTCCAATAAGCTGATCATGCAGCGCAAGAACGGAAAGAAACTTTAACCGATTCAGATCATCATTAAATAAGCATTAAGCATGGCTCGTTCCATTAAAAAAGGCCCTTATATAGAACATTCCCTGATGGATAAGGTGGATGCGATGAACGGGGGAAAAACCAAGAAGTCGGTGGTGAAGACCTGGAGCAGGCGTTCTGTCATCACGCCGGAGTTTGTAGGACACACCTTTGCCGTACACAACGGGAATAAGTTCATCCCGGTATATGTGACTGAGTTTATGGTAGGCCACAAATTGGGTGAGTTTGCCCCCACCCGCAATTTTAGGGGACACGCCAACAAGAAATAAATCAACTGGTGAGCAACCCCTGTCCGGTTTGGATGCGGTAAGCCGCCTGATAACAGATCATTTATACAACGATAATACCATGGAAGCAGTAGCTAAGCTGAGAAATAATCCGACCTCTACCCGAAAGATACGGTTGTTGGCGGATCTCATACGCGGCATGGAAGTGGAAAAGGCCTTGGGAGTCCTAAAGCATAACGCCAAGCATCCCAGTATCCCGTTGGAAAAGCTGTTGCTTTCGGCGGTGAATAACTGGGAGCAGGGCAATGAAGGCGTTCGTGTCGAAGATGCCGGATTATATATCAAACGGATTTCTGTAGATGGGGGTACGAGCTTAAAACGGCTGCGTCCCGCTCCTCAGGGCCGGGGTTACCGGATCCGCAAGCGCAGCAACCATGTGACTATTGTAGTGGACAGTAAAAATGCTGCTCCATTGGAAGAGAAGAAAGGGGAAGAAGAATAAACCAAGCAAAACCAAATTATATAAACGCAACTCATGGGTCAAAAAACAAATCCGATCGGTAATCGCCTGGGAATCATCCGGGGGTGGGATTCCAACTGGTTTGGGAACAAAAAGGATTATGCGCTTAAGCTGGTCGAGGACCATAAGATCCGCGCTTATCTGGATGCCCGTATTAACAAGGGAGGTATTGCCAGGATCGTGATTGAGCGTACCCTGAACAAGCTGATCATTACCATCCATACTTCCAAGCCGGGTATTATCATCGGTAAAGGTGGTTCTGAAGTGGACCGCATCAAGGAAGAGTTGAAAAAGCTGACCGGCAAGGATGACGTCCAGATCAATATCCTGGAAATCCGTCGCCCTGAAGTAGACGCCAATATTGTAGCCGATACCATTGCCCGGCAAATAGAAAGCCGCATCAATTATAAACGTGCCATCCGGATGTCGATTGCTACGGCACTCCGCATGGGAGCCGAAGGGATCAAAGTGAAGGTGAGCGGACGTTTGGGAGGTGCCGAAATTGCCCGGACCGAAGAGATCAAGCAGGGACGGACTCCGCTGCATACTTTCCGGATGGACATTGATTATGCAGAACTGGCGGCTCAGACCGTATACGGAAAGATCGGCATCAAGGTGTGGATCTGCAAAGGAGAGATCCTGGGTAAGCGTGATCTGAATCCCAATTTTGTAGCCGGGGGTGGACGCGAAGGCGGCCATGACCGCAGGGGACCCAGAGAGGGAGGCCATGATCGCCGGGGTGGAAGCCGCGATGGTGGCAACAGGGGCCGTAACCGCAGGTAGGCCGCGGGTTATTTTCCATAGTGAGCAAAAGCGATAGCGAATAAATATTACATCATGTTACAGCCGAAAAAGACGAAACACCGGAAAGTGCATAAAGGCCGCATTCGCGGCAACGCGCACCGCGGAGCGACTATTTCCTTCGGATCCTTCGGGTTGAAGGCCATGGAGCCGATTTGGATCACGGACCGGCAGATTGAGGCCTCCCGCGTGGCGCTGACCCGCCATATGAAGCGTGAGGGAAGTGTTTGGATCCGGATTTTCCCGGATAAGCAGGTGACCCGCAAACCGGCGGAAGTGCGTATGGGTAAAGGTAAAGGTGCTCCGGACCATTGGGCTGCCGTGGTCAAGCCGGGACGTATTCTTTTTGAAATTGACGGCGTTTCCGAAGACATAGCGCGGCAGGCGCTTCGCCTGGCGGCATCGAAGCTGCCGATCCGGACTAAGTTTGTGATCCGTCACGATTTCCAGGCGTAAAACAAAGTGCGATACCTTATATATTAAACTTGCTGAAATGGCTAAAGAAAAACTGGATTTGAACAACTTGAGTGACCATGACCTGGAGAGCAGGATAGCGGAGAGTGTGCTCAGGTTGAAGAAGCTTAAATTTTCTCACGTGGTGTCCCCACTGGAGAATCCGCAGAACATCCGTTCCCTGCGCCGCGAAATTGCAAGGCTTAAGACCGCACAACGAGCCAGGCAACTGCATCCTGAGGATCATCAACCTGCTGCTCCAACCGAGTAGGCTGGGCTCAATCAATTAATCAAGAGAACTTCCCCGGCCAAAAGGGGCATAAATTAAAGTAATATGGAGGCAAGAAATTTAAGGAAAACGCGGATCGGCGTGGTATCCAGCAACAAGATGGATAAGACCATCCTGGTGACCGTGCAACGGCGGCTGAAGCACCCGATCTATGGAAAGTTTGTCAAGAAGACCACCCGGTATATGACCCATGATGAGAAGAATGAATGTACGGTGGGTGATCTGGTGCGCATCATGGAGACCCGTCCCCTGAGTAAGAATAAGCGCTGGAGACTTTTGGAAGTGATTGAAAAAGCCAAATAAGGGCGATTAGCTGTTTACTAAGCATTAATAAGATACCATCATTTAATTTCAAAAGTTAGCGAACAGCTAACCGTAAAAAGTATACGAAGATGATCCAGCAAGAATCCAGGTTGAGGGTAGCCGATAACAGTGGCGCAAAAGAAGTCCTCTGTATCCGTGTACTGGGGAATTCCGGTCAGGATTATGCCAAAATAGGAGATAAGATCGTGGTGACTGTCAAGGATGCCATTCCGGCCGGAGGAATCAAGAAAGGAACGGTAAGCAAAGCAGTGATCGTTCGTACCAAGAATAAGCTGCGTCGCAAAGATGGTTCCTACATCCGTTTTGATGACAACGCAGTGGTGTTGTTGACTAATTCGGACGAGCCGAGGGGAACGCGCATTTTTGGTCCGGTAGCCCGTGAATTACGGGACAAGGGATACATGAAGATCGTATCCCTGGCGCCGGAAGTGCTTTAAGGACAAAGGCTTGTAGCGGCCTCATCAAAAAATGCTATCTTTGCAGCCCTAAATTAAAAAACAGTGCATCAGGCGGGCCAACCGCCGGTTCATATAAAAGAAACCGCATAAGATGAAGACAAGATTTAAGCCGAAACTTCATATCAAGAAAGGCGATATGGTGGTGGTGATTACAGGGAACGACAAGAACCTGACTCATCCCCATAAGGTCCTTGAAGTGCTGCCCGAGGTGGGAAAAGTACTGGTGGAAGGTGTGAATATCCGTACCCGGCATACTAAGCCTAATGCACAAAATACCCGGGGCGGTATTGTCAAACAGGAGGCTCCGGTACATATTTCCAATTTGATGTTGTGGGACGCCAAGGCAGGTGCGGGAACCCGCGTAAGCCGCGGCAGAAATAATGACAAATCTGTTCGTATTGCTAAAAAATCCGGGGAGGTAATCTGATGGCAGAGACTAAATACATACCGAGGCTACAAGAGAAGTATCAGCAGGAAGTGATTCCGGCATTGAAATCCAGATTTAACTATAAATCTATCATGCAGGTGCCCAGGCTGGAGAAAATCTGTTTGAATCAGGGAGTCAACGGGGCTGTAGCCGACAAGAAATTGATCGATGCCGCAGTGAATGAAATGACTGCCATCAGCGGTCAAAAGGCAGTGGCTACCTTATCCCGCAGAGACGTGTCCAATTTTAAGTTGAGGAAGAGCATGCCGATCGGTTCGAAAGTGACGTTGCGTGGTGTGAGGATGTATGAATTCCTGGACCGCCTGATTTCGGTATCCTTACCCCGGGTAAGAGATTTCAAGGGCGTGAGTGAGAAATCATTTGACGGCCGGGGAAATTATTCTTTAGGAATCACCGAACAGATCATTTTCCCTGAGATTGATATTGACAAGGTGACCAAGATGAACGGAATGGACATCACTTTTGTGACGAGTGCCCAGACGAACGAAGAAGCTTATGAGCTGCTGAAGGAGCTTGGAATGCCTTTCCGTAATCATAGAAAAAACGCTAATTAATTAAACCAAGATCAAATGGCAAAAGAATCCGTTAAGGCCAGACAGAGGAAAAGAGAAGCTATGGTCGCCAGATATGCGGAAAAGCGCGCTGCCCTGAAGGCAGCTGGTGATTACGAGGCCCTCGACAAATTACCGAAGAACGCCTCTCCGGTCCGGCTGCATAACAGGTGCCAGCTTTCCGGGCGGCCGCGCGGGTATATCCGCTATTTCGGGATTTCCCGCATCAAATTCCGGGAAATGGCCTTGCATGGCAAGATTCCGGGTGTAAAAAAAGCATCCTGGTAAAGCCGGCCTGATTTTGTGAATTTTTATCCATCTAATAAGCTGTAGTAAAAATGGTAACTGATCCCATTGCAGATTTCCTGACCCGCATTCGTAACGCCCAGATGGCGCGTCACCGGATCGTGGAGATACCCGCATCCAACCTGAAGAAGCGTATGACGGAGATCCTGTATGAAAAAGGTTATATCCTGAAATACAAATTTGAAGACGATCATAAGCAGGGAGTGATCAAAATCGCTCTGAAATATGATCCGGAATCCCGACAGCCGGCAATTAAGGCCCTGGAACGGATCAGCCGTCCCGGTCTGCGTCAATACTCCCGCCCTGCCGAGTTCAGGAGAGTGAAGAACGGATTGGGTATTGCCATTATGTCTACGTCCAAAGGAGTGATGACTGACAAGGAAGCCCAGCAGCAGAATGTGGGGGGTGAGGTACTTTGTTATGTGTATTAATTGCAGGGGAAATACTTTATTGAAACTTTCAGAATTTATATAGCATGTCACGTATAGGTAAGAATCCGGTTAAGTTGCCCAAGGGTGTGGCGGTGAGTGTATCTCCAGCCAATGAAGTTACCGTAAAAGGTCCTAAGGGAGAGCTTAAAAGAAGCATGGACCGCGATATCACCCTGGATATCCAGGATGGCCAGGTGGTGGTAAAGCGCCCCACCGACCAGATTCGCCACAAAGCCCTGCACGGACTTTACCGTGCACTGCTTCAGAATATGGTCACCGGTGTCAGCGAGGGATTTACCAAGCAGCTGGAGTTGGTGGGTGTGGGATATAAAGCCACTAACCAGGGTCAGTTGTTGGATCTTTCTTTGGGCTACTCTCACAATTTTGTGGTGGAATTGCCCAAGGAAGTAGAGGTGAGAACCGAGACGGTGAAAGGGAAGAATCCGACCATATACCTGAATTGTATTGACAATGAGTTGCTGGGCCAGGTGGCTGCTAAAATTCGCAGCCTGCGCAAACCGGAGCCTTATCAGGGTAAAGGAGTACGCTATAGTGACGAGGTGGTCCGCAGAAAGGCCGGTAAGACAGCCGGGAAATAAATTTTAAGCTAACGCAGTTCAACCAGTTCCGGCAGTATCGGAGCGAAATAAGTGATATCATGAACCAAAAAGTAGTTCGCAGGCAAAAGATTCATTACCGGATCCGCAACAGAGTGTCCGGTACCGCAGAAAAGCCGAGGTTATCGGTGTTCCGGAGTAACCGGGATATTTACGCCCAGCTCATTGATGATGACAAAGGGCAGACCCTGGTCAGCGCCTCCTCCCGGGAGAAGGGATTCCAGGCCGTAGCCGGCAATAAGGTGGAAAAATCCAGGCAGGTGGGACAGGAACTGGCCAAAAAGGCCCAGGCCCTGGGAGTGACCAGTTGCGTATTTGACCGCAGCGGCTATCTGTATCACGGCCGGGTGAAGGCCCTGAGTGAAGGAGCCCGTGAAGGAGGATTGCAATTTTGATAAGTCATTTTTATTCAAGCATCTAACTATAGTTATTCATGGCAAAGCAAATAGCCAATAAGATCAAGGCCGGTGACCTGGAACTGAAGGAAAAAGTCGTGGCCATCAATCGCGTCACCAAGACCACCAAGGGAGGGCGTACCTTTAGCTTTTCTGCCCTGGTGGTGGTAGGAGATGAGAAGGGTGTGGTAGGCCATGGTCTGGGTAAGGCCAAGGAAGTGCAGGAGGCGATCGCCAAAGGAATTGACGACGCCAAAAAGAACCTTATTCGGGTGCCCCTGTCCCACGGAACCATTCCGCATGATCAGGCTGCCAAGGAAGGTGCTGCCAAGGTATTGATCAAACCCGCTGCGCACGGTACCGGCGTGATTGCCGGCGGTTCCATGCGGGCTGTGCTGGAAAGCGCCGGAATTACTGATGTGCTTGCCAAATCTTTAGGCTCGGCTAATCCGCATAATGTGGTCAAGGCGACTTTCAATGCGCTGGTGCAGTTGCGTGAACCGATCCAGGTAGCCAAAACACGCAGCATTTCCCTGAAAAAAGTGTTTAACGGATAAATTGGCCGGGTATTCCAGGCTCCATAAACCCATTACAATGGCAAAGATCAAAGTGACCCAGGTACGCAGTGCTATAGACCGCCCCGAAAGGCAGAAGCGGACGCTGAAGGCCCTTGGGCTGACCAAAATGCAGGCCAGTGCGGAACTGGAAGCGACTCCTCAGGTGCGGGGCATGATACAAAAAGTGGCGCATCTGGTAAAAGTGGAAGAACAATCATAAATTTGCTAACTTGCGAGTTTTCGCCCGTCGGGCGAAGGCGTTGAGCGAAAAACAACCTATATGCAGTTACACACACTCAAGCCCGCGAAGGGTGCCGTGAAGAAGGCGAAGAGGCTGGGGCGTGGTGAGGCTTCCGGAAAAGGAGGAACCTCCACCAAAGGTACCAAAGGACAGCAGTCCCGGAGCGGCTATAAGAGTAAGATCGGCCACGAAGGGGGCCAGATGCCTATACAGCGCCGTATTCCCAAACGCGGATTTAAGAATATCAACCGGGTGCCTTACCAGGTCTTTAACCTGGGCCAATTGGACGCGTTGATCGAAAAATATGCCCTGAAAGAGGTGACGCTGGAAAATCTGTATGTCCATGGGCTTATCGCCCGCACCGACCGCGTGAAGATTCTGGCTCAGGGAGAACTCAAGACCAAGATTAATTTCAAGGTCAATGCGGCCAGTGAAAAGGCCAAACAAGCGATCGAAGCGGCAGGTGGTTCTTTGGAATTGGTGTAATCTAAGCCGCCCATCCTGTTTTTACACTGTTTTCATATGACAGTTTAATTATTTCCGGTGAAGAAGATCATTAGTACCATTCGCAATATCTGGAGTATTGAGGACCTGCGTAAGCGGATTCTCTATACGTTAGGCCTTATTTTCATCTATCGTATCGGCTCCTTTATCATTCTTCCCGGTATTGACCCTGTGCGATTATCTCTGGAGAGCAGCAACAACGGGTTGCTGGGCTTGTTAAATATGTTTGCCGGGGGGTCGTTTTCCCGGGCTTCCATCTTTGCGCTGGGGATCATGCCGTTTATCTCGGCGCAGATCGCCATGCAACTGCTTACTATTGCAGTGCCCACTTTTGCGAAAATGCAAAAGGAGGGGGAGAGCGGACAGCGCAAGATCAATCAATATACTCGTTTGCTTACCGTAGCCGTGACCGCCGTGCAGGCCGCCGCCTATGTGGCTTATCTGCGCACACAGTCCGGACAGGCTATTCTGCCCCAATTTGGCGGATATTTCTTCTGGGTTTCCACGGTGATTGTCCTGACTTCCGGAACGCTCTTTGTGATGTGGATGGGAGAGAAGATTACTGACAAAGGAATCGGCAATGGTACTTCGATCCTGATTGAGATCGGGATTATTGCCCAGTTACCCCATGCCCTTATTTTTGAATGGAAGTCCAAGTCGAATATGGGTGGCGGCGGATTGCTGATCTTTTTGCTGGAAATTGTGTTTTTGATCGCGGTGATTGTAGGACTGGTATTGCTGATCCAGGGGACACGTAAAGTTCCGGTCAACTATGCCAAGCGTATTGTAGGCAACCGCCAGATGGGTGGTGTGCGTCAGTTCCTGCCCTTGAAGGTAAATGCGGCCGGCGTAATGCCGATCATTTTTGCCCAGTCAGTGATGTTTATCCCGATGGTATTTGCCGGTATGGCAGCGCCCGGAGGAACGCTGGCGAAGATCATCCAGGCCCTTTCGGACTATACCTCCGTGCCTTACAACATTGTCTATGGCCTCATGGTCATTATATTTACCTATTTCTATACCGCGTTGATCTTCAACCCCACACAAATGGCCGATGAAATGAAACGCAACAACGGTTTCATCCCCGGAATCAAGCCGGGGAAGGCTACGGCTAACTATATCGGGGCTATTATGGACCGGATTATGTTGCCGGGAGCGTTCCTGCTGGCCATAGTGGGCATCTTGCCTGGTTTTGCCAGCGCGCTGAATATCAATTCCCAATTTGCCGTGTTCTTTGGAGGTACTTCGATGCTCATCATCGTGGGGGTTATCCTTGATACGTTACAGCAGATAGAAGGCCATCTGTTGATGCGCCACTATGACGGACTGATGAACAAAGGCCGGATTGCGGGCCGCTCCGCCGGAGTGCCGACTATGTAGTAATATCATGATTTATTATAAGACCAGTGAAGAAGTGGCGCTGATGCGCAAAAGTGCGTTAGTCGTCTCTGCTGCACTGGCCGAAGCCGCCAGGATACTGAAGCCGGGTATGACCACCCTGGAGCTGGATCATCACATTGAGGAATTCATGCGGGCTCAGGGGGCTGAACCTTCTTTCAAAGGATACCGGGGTTACCCCAATGCGACTTGCATCTCGGTGAACGAAGCAGTCGTGCATGGAATACCAGGGGATTACGTCCTCAAAGAAGGAGATCTGGTTTCGGTGGATTGCGGCGTACTGATGAACGGCTTTCATGGCGACAGCGCCTATACATTTGCTATCGGAAAGGTGTCCAAGGATCTGCTGGAGTTGATGCGGGTGACGAAAAAATCGCTTTACCTGGGCATTGACAAGGCGGTAGTCGGGCAGCGTGTCGGGGATATTTCCTGGGCGATTCAACAATATTGCGAACGGGACCATGGTTATGGTGTCGTGCGGGATCTGGTGGGGCACGGCCTGGGTCGGGATCTCCATGAAGATCCCCAGGTACCGAACTATGGACGCAGGGGACACGGACAGGTGTTGAAAGACGGCCTGGTCATCTGCATAGAGCCTATGATTAATCTGGGTGTGAAGGAAGTGAACTACCTGGAGGACGGCTGGACGGTAGTGACCAGGGACGGCACGCCTTCCGTGCATTATGAGCATGAATTGGTGGTCAGAAAGGGACAGGCGGATGTATTGTCCAGTTTTGAGGAGATTGAAATTGCCGAAAAGGCCAATGAGTATCTGAATACGGAATATTATTCCTGAGAAAATAGTCCGGGGGAAGAGGGCGAGAAATTTGACAATTTCGGGTGAATTGTCGTATCTTTGCACTTCTTTTAAAATCTATGGCTAAGCAGGCACTCATTAAGCAAGACGGTACAATAGTAGAATCCTTGTCCAACGCGATGTTTCGCGTGAAGTTGGAGAACGGGCATGAAATATTAGCCACCATTTCGGGAAAGATGAGGATGCACTATATCCGCATTCTTCCCGGTGATAAAGTGAGCGTGGAAATGAGCCCCTATGATTTATCGAGGGGAAGGATCATATACAGATACAGATGACCCCGGAGCGTTTCTGTGGGCTAAATTCGTATAGAAATAATTTGGTATGAAAGTCAGGACATCCATCAAGAAGAGAAGCAGCGACTGCAAGATCGTGCGTCGCAAAGGGAAACTTTTTGTGATTAATAAAAAGAACCCCCGTTTCAAGCAACGCCAGGGATAATACAAAGCATCTCTATTTACAACCGATCACAAAATAACCAATAAGCGTATATGGCACGAATAGCCGGTATTGACCTTCCCAAGAACAAACGGGGCGAAATTGGCCTCACCTATATTTATGGTATTGGCCGCTCCACGGCACGCTACATTCTGGAGAAGGCAGGCATCGATTATAATAAAAAAGTGAGTGAATGGAATGATGATGAGCTGACCTCCATCCGTTCTATTATTAGCAATGAGATCAAGGTGGAAGGCGCTTTGCGCTCCGAAGTGCAAATGAATATCAAGCATTTGCTGGATATTGCCTGTTATCGCGGATTGCGGCACCGTCGCGGGCTTCCTGTTCGCGGACAGCGGACGCGAACCAATTCCCGTACCCGCAAAGGAAAGCGCAAGACCGTCGCCGGTAAAAAGAAAGTAACCAAGAAATAATCATACGGCCGTTCCCCAGTGTGGGACCGGCGGCTAAGCATCATTTAAGAACCGATCAACAATGGCAAAATCAACGAATAATAAAGCCGCATCCCGCAAGCGGGTAGTAAAGGTGGATAGTTATGGGGATGTGTGCATCACGGCCAGCTTCAACAATATCATCATCAGCATTACCAATAAACAAGGGCAGGTTATCTCCTGGTCTTCAGCTGGGAAAATGGGCTTCCGCGGCTCCAAGAAGAACACCCCCTATGCCGCTCAGACCGCGGCCCAGGATGCAGCAAGGAAAGCCATTGATGCAGGAATGAAGCGTGCCGATGTATTTGTGAAGGGACCCGGATCCGGGCGTGAAAGTGCCATTCGTGCGATTGCTACCTCCGGCATTGAAGTGAACATGATCAAGGATGTGACTCCGCTGCCGCATAACGGCTGTCGTCCTCCCAAGCGCAGGAGGGTATAGCCCCTGGCACCAAAGATTGCATTTTTCGTTTATTATTATACTGTGGGCGTATGATTGGGTTTTTAGATTTTTTGATAATCTTACGCCGCAACTAAAAAATCTAGATTATTCATTATGGCAAGGTACACCGGACCTAAAACACGGGTTTCCCGCATTTTCGGGGAACCGATCCTGGGAAATGGCAAGTATTTAGGCAAGAACAGCAACCCTCCGGGCCAGCATGGCCCCAGCCGCCGCCGCAAGCAACCCAGTGAATACGCACTCCAGCTCAAAGAGAAGCAGAAAGCGAAATATACGTACGGGCTATTGGAGCGGCAGTTCAGCAAGACATTCGTAGAGGCTTCAAGACTGAAAGGAGCTACAGGCGTCAACCTGATCAAACTGCTGGAAGCCAGGCTGGACAACACAGTTTTCCGCTTGGGTATTGCTCCTTCCCGGCCGGCTGCCCGCCAGCTGGTATCCCATAAACACATTACCGTGAACGGGGAAGTGGTTAATATTCCTTCTTTTCAACTGAAACCGGGCGACCAGATCGGCCTGAAGCCGAAGGCCGCACAGAATACGGCATTGACCAGTGTGATTCAGGGAAAGAATCCTAAGTTCAGCTGGCTCGATTGGAGTGAGAAGGAAATGAAGGGTACTTTTATCGCCTACCCGGAAAGGGAAAGCGTACCGGAAAATATTAAAGAACAGTTGATTGTGGAATTATATTCCAAGTAGTAAGTGTCCCCGCAGAATACGGGACGCTAAATTGTATCTATCGCATATCACATAAACTGCATAGCCAATGGCCATCTTAAATTTTCAAAAACCTGAAAAAATTGCTCTTCAGAAATCTAATGACTTTGAAGCGCAATTTGAATTCCGCCCGTTGGAACCGGGATATGGCGTGACGATCGGTAATGCGCTGCGCCGGGTGCTGCTGTCTTCCCTGGAAGGGTATGCCATTGTAGGCGTGAAGATAGAAGGGGTGGATCATGAATTTAACACAATCAAGGGGGTGACCGAAGACGTGACCGAGATCATCCTTAATTTGAAGCAGGTGAGGTTCAAGAAAATCGTGGATACCGATGTGAGCTTGGAGAAAATCCAGTTGTCCATTAAAGGAAAATCTGAATTCAAAGCCTCTCTGATCGAAAAGGCCACGAGCTCTTTTCAGATCATGAATCCGGATCTATATATTTGTACGTTGGATCCTTCCGCAAAGATGGACATCGAGCTGACGATTTCCAAAGGTCGGGGGTATGTACCGGCTGAGGAAAATCAGCCTAAAGAAGCCCCGCATGGTTATATCTCCATTGATGCAATTTATACCCCCATCAAAAATGTGAAATACAGCATTGAGAATACCCGTGTGGAGCAAAAGACCGATTATGAGAAGCTGGTCATGGATGTGGTCACCGATGGAACCATCCATCCGGAAGAGGCCGTGAAGCAGGCGTCGCGGATTTTGATCCAGCATCTGATGATCATCACCGATGAGAACATCAGCTTTGACACCCGCGGGGAAGAAAAGGAAGACGTCGTGGACGAACAGACCCTGCAATTGCGTAAGGTCCTGAAGACTCCTCTGGAAGACCTCGATTTGAGTGTGCGGGCTTTCAATTGCCTTAAAGCGGCCAAGATCAATTCGCTCAGCGAATTGGTGCAATATACCCAGGAGGAATTGATGAAGTTCCGCAACTTCGGTCAGAAATCCCTGGCAGAGATCGAGCAGGTATTGCACGATCGCGGACTCCGCTTCGGCATGGAGTTGTCGAAAATGAAGATTGAAGAAGATTAATCAGAAGTAAAAGTTTTACATCAGTACCCTGCAATTCCTGACACGGTGCAGGGGAAGACAAAAACGGGTGATCGCTATAGTGATCCCTTAAAATTAAAAGTATGCGTCACGGAGTTAAATTAAATCATCTGGGGAGAACGGCCTCCCATCGTCATGCCCTGCTTTCGGGTCTGGCTTGTGAACTGATCATGCACAAACGGATCACCACCACCCTGGCCAAGGCCAGGGCGTTGCGCGTGTATGTGGAACCGCTGATCACCAAATCCAAAACAAACACGACGCACCAGCGCCGGGTAGTCTTTAGTTACCTGAATGACAAAGCTGCAGTCAAAGAGTTATTTGGCGCGGTCAGTGAAAAGATTGCCAGCCGTCCGGGAGGCTATACCCGGATCATAAAGCTAGGTACCCGTCTGGGCGACGCCTCTGAAATGGCGCTTATCGAATTGGTAGACTTCAATGAAGTCTATACCAAGGGGCAGGCCGGCGGAGGTGCTAAAAAGAAAAGAACCCGGCGCAGTGGCGGTGGCGGACGCAAGAAGGCGGCCGATGCGGCCCCGGCGGAGGCTCCGGCCGAATCACAGGCCGCCCCTGTGGAGGAATCGCCTGAAGACGCGGCTCCTGCTGAGGGTGACAAAGAGGAAAAGGCAGCAGAGGACGGGAAACATGACAGCACCCCGGAAGCATGAAATCGATAAAAATGTATATCTGGATAAAAAAGACAAAGCAATACGCTTTGTCTTTTTTATTTTTGCACGCAGAAAAGTTACAGCACCATCATGCATACATCAGAAAATAGCCGCCAACGTGCTACATTATTGTTGGAAGACGGCACTTTTTATGAAGGAAAGTCCTTTGGAAAGATCGGTACTACTACCGGAGAAATATGTTTTAATACCGGGATGACAGGCTATCAGGAGGTGTTTACCGACCCGTCTTATGCCGGGCAGGTGCTCATCATGAATAATTGCTATATCGGCAATTACGGGACTAACCCGCGGGAAGTAGAATCGTCAGGGGTCAAGATCAACGGGTTAATCTGCAAGAATATTTCAGAAGAATATTACCGGCCCATGGCCAATGCCACGCTGGAGCAATACATGCTGGACAACGAGCTGGTGGGCATCTATGATGTGGATACCCGGGCTTTGGTCACCCATATTCGCAGCAAGGGGGCGATGAATTGTATCATCTCTTCGGAAATCACCGAAGATGCCCAGCTGAAGGAAATGCTGAGTCGCGTGCCTTCCATGGCCGGCCTGGAGCTTTCTTCCCGGGTTTCAACGACCGAACCCTACGAAATGGGAGAGGCAGAAGCTTCGTTTCGGATTGCGGTGCTGGATCTGGGAATTAAACACAATATTTTGCATTGCTTTGTGGAGAGAGGGGCCCGACTAAAGATATTTCCGGCCCGTACCTCCTTTGAGGAAATGGAGCAATTCCAGCCGCATGGCTATTTTGTGTCTAATGGCCCCGGTGATCCGGCTGCCATGGACTATGCCGTGGAGACGATGAAAAGAATACAGGATTCGGGCAAGCCCTTATTTGGCATTTGCCTCGGTCATCAGCTGCTGGCCCTGGCCAACGGTATTCCTACTTTTAAAATGCACCATGGTCATCGCGGATTAAACCATC
>Ga0164242_10000126_pt1 | contig 91689 bp, 61 predicted proteins | sample OricomgcompostMG_FD_108783 | JGI IMG/M metagenome (GOLD analysis project Ga0164242, IMG submission 108783) | Miracle-Growth compost microbial communities from Emeryville, California, USA - Original compost - Miracle growth compost (MG) ...
AATTCGCCGCGATCATCCAGGTTCATACCGTATGCCAGATGTTGGAATCCGCGGGCTGCACGTTCCGCCTCCATGCGGGTGAAGAGCTCGTCCTTGCAGTGGAAGCAGCGCTGCGAATCGTTGCGCTGGTAGTCGGGATTCTCCAGTTCTTCGGTGGGAAGAATATGCGTCGGGATGCCGTGCTTCGAAGCAAAGGCAAGCGCAGCCGCCAGCTCTGCACGCGGCAGTGAGGCGGAGTCAGCGATCACCGCGAGCATCTTTTCGCCCAGGGCCTGATGCGCCGCCCAGGCGAGAAATGCTGAATCCGTTCCTCCGGAGTAGGCGATCATGACGCTTCCAAGTTCACGAAACGTCGTATCCAGCAGGGCGCGTTTTGCTGCAAGATCCATAGGCTGTCTCTCTGTAGATGCTAATGGAGTTCGTCGAGGCTAGCGAAGTCGCTCGTCACTGCGAGCTTAGCCGCTGCCACAGTTCAGGATCGACTGGAACGCCAAGTCGCATATTCTCCTCGCGAATGTGAAGCGTCTGTTCTCCCGGATACCGGATCGGTCGGGCCGGATCGATGGGCGTCGCATCATGCAGATTCTGGAGAATGGCGTCGGCGATATGGTTCAGCTCTGCGACGGGAGCGAGATTGGATGGGTCAATCGCCAGGAAGATCTGCGACTGGCCTGTCTCGAGCGTGGGTTCGAGCGGAAACTGGTGCGTCGCAAGGCCGCCTGAGAGCATCGCGGCCATCATATCCAGCACCAGCGCCAGCCCGGAACCCTTCCAGTATCCGATGGGAAGCGCGCGTTGCGAGGCTTCGATCGCCGCAGCGTCCTGCGTCAGCTTCCCGTCCGTGTCGAATCCTCCGGGGACGGGAAGGGGTTTGCCCTGCTTTGAGTAGGACGCGAGCGAGCCGTAGGAGAATTGACTCATGGCCATATCGAGGATGACATGCTGCCCGTTTGCACGTGGGACTGCGATGACGATGGGATTGTTGCCGAGCGTGGGATCGGCGGAGCCCCAGACCGGGAGATTCGCCAGGGTGTTCGACCAGCACATCGCGAACATGCCCTGTTCGGCCGCCTGCCATCCATAGGCACCCCCGCGCATCCAGTGGTTCGTATTTGCCATCGCGACCAGGCCGATTCCGGTTTTGCGTGCCAGTTCGAGAGCGCGTTCCATCGCGATGTACGCATTCACATTGCCCATGCCGCGGTTCCCGTTCCAGCGCTCCATGGACCCGAAGCCTGTTGTGCGGACGGGACGCGCGTTTACATCGATGCTGCCGTTGACCACCATCGCCTCAACCCTGGGAAAGCGGTTCAGCCCATGCGTGTAGACACCATCGCGGGTCGTCTCGGCAAACAGACGCGCAGAGAGCCGGGCAGCCTCCGGCGGAAGCCCAAAGCGCAGCATAGCCCGTTCAAGCACGTTATAAAGATCGGCAAAGGGGACTCTAAGCATAGATCGAGTGTAGTGGATAGTGCGATGGTGAGACGGCTATCGCACCAGCGCCGGCAGCTTGTCGCTCATACCAAAGAGGAAGATTGCGCCGATCACCAAACTGTAGGCCGCAGTGAGTGAGGTAATAAGCATCTGCAGTCGTGGTCGATGCGTGCTCCTGGCAAAGATGCCGGAAGCAGATGCCGTCATGACGGTGTTCATCACTAGTAAGCCGCCGATGAAGCATAGCAGTCCGAGGAAGCCCCGGCTGGTACCTCCGAGATTGGCTGCGAGGAGAAATAACAGAAGCTGCGACGGCGTCTCTGCGCCCAGGCCATGCACGATGCCGACCATCACGACCGAGCTCTGGTCGTAACGAAAACGGAAGGGCTTTGGCCGGGGCAACTCTGCGTTGCGCAGCGAACGTAGCTTCCATCCTGTAAGCCGGATCCCAGAGATCAGCAGAGCGATGCGACTCACTGGAACGGCGTGCTGGTGTGTTTGAGACGACGGACGACGAAGGAAACTGATCAGCACATAGGCAGCGAGGGCGATCAGTGTGGCGCCTACGAGCCGCTCGCCGACAGCGTCCAGGTGGGGTGGTAGTCCCAAGTGGAGGAAGATGACCGCGGCACCAAGGACGGCGACGGTAAGAGCGTGTCCAATTGCATAAAGGAGTCCGAGCCGCATGCCCTCTCGCCAGGTACGCTGCACGCTCGTGATGTCCGTGATGGCAGCCAGGTGGTCGTAGTCGAAGCCATGACGAAGACCCAGCAGAGCGCAGGAGAGCAGGGCGAGTTCGAGGGCAGAAGACATCTCTGGTAGGGTACGGGGTGGCACTGCAGCATGCAACCGCAGGTGTTAGCCGCCATCAACCCGTGGCCCTCGCATTTTGCGGAATAGAATTGACGTTGAATCCGTAAAAGAGGTCTTCTGGAAATGGATTTGGAATCGATCGTCAGGGCGGTGGCTCCTCCTCGCCCTCAAACGCCGCGACCCATCATCATGATCGGCTCTGGTGGTATTGTGCGGGACGCGCATCTGCCCGCGTATTCCAAAGCAGACTTTCCCGTAGCCGCGCTGGTCGACCTAGATCTTGAAAAGGCCGAGTCGCTGGCGAAGGAGTTCCGTATCCCGCGTGGATTTGCGTCGATCGCAGAGGCGATCCAGTTCGCTCCCAAGGACGCGATCTTCGACGTTGCCACTCCTGCTAAGGTGTTGCCGTCCATTCTTTCGCAGCTTCCGGATGGCGCCGCAGTCCTGATGCAGAAGCCGATGGGCGATACGTTGGCCGATGCGACGGAGATTCTTCACATCTGCCGCAGAAAAGGGCTGACGGCTGCGGTGAACTTCCAGCTGCGCTGGGCCCCCAACATGCTTGCCGCACGCGCCATCAGCTCTACCGGTGCGCTCGGAGAGCTGCACGACATGGAGGTGAAGGTCAGCGTTCATATGCCCTGGGAGCTCTGGAGCTTTCTGAGCACGGCGCCGCGCCTTGAGATTCTCTACCACTCCATCCATTACGTTGATCTGGTACGAAGCTGGCTGGGGAATCCACGCAGCGTTTACGCGAAGACGGTGAAGAGCCCCCGCACCCCAAACCTGGCTGCGACGAAGAGCGTGATCATTCTCGACTACGGCGAGGACAAGCGTGCCTTCGTGGCCACAAACCACAGTCACGACTTCGACCCGCAGATGCAGCGAAGTTTTGTTCAGTGGGAGGGAATGACGGGAGCAATGCGTGCGCAGATGGGAGTCAACCTGAACTATCCGGCTGGTCTCCCCGACAACCTAAAGTACGTGCTTCGCGATGGATGGAAGGATGCGCCGATCAGCGGCAACTGGTTCCCCGATGCCTTCATGGGATCCATGGGGTCTCTACAGGCTTACGTGCAGGGAGAGGCAGACACGCTGCCGACCAGCGTCGAAGATGCGATCAACACCATGCGAACCGTCGAGGCCGCTTACATCTCGAGCGAGCGCGGAGGCACAGAGCTTCCGGCGATAGACTAAGCCCCTTAGCCCTTTCCGGAATGCTCCGCCTGCTCCTTGGCGAGGCGGAGCGCTTCCATCGAGAGTTCGTGCGCCTTCTGCGACAGCTCGTGTGCGGTAAGGTGATCGGATTTATCGTGCGAGGCCGCTGCGGCCATGTGTGCGTGCGCCGCCTGCTTGTGCAACTCGGCGATGCGTGCCTGGTTCGAGAATGCCATCGTTCGGCTCCTTCCGGGGAGCAACTCCAGATCAGCGTCCCATCCAACCGCCGTCGACCGTCAGGACGGTGCCGGTGACGTAATCGCTTGCGGCGCAGCTCAGATAGAGTGCGGCTCCAGCGATATCCACCGGCTGGCCCCAACGGCCTGCCGGAATCCGTTCTAGGATCTGACGGTTGCGGGTCTCGTCTGACTGGAGTGGTTCCGTGTTTGTGGTCGAAATATAGCCCGGTGCAATCGCATTGACTTGGATTCTTTTGGCAGCCCACTCGTTGGCCAGCGCCTTGGTGAGCTGGGCTACGCCTCCCTTGCTGGCTGCGTAGGCTGGAACGCGGATGCCTCCCTGGAAGCTGAGCAGAGAGGCTATGTTGACGATCTTGCCTGGGGCGTTGCGTGCGATCATGTCGCGTCCGGCAAGCTGGGAGAGTTGAAAGACGCTCGTCAGATTGACCTGCAGGACCGTCTGCCAGTCGTCCAGCGGATACTCGACCGCGTTGTGGCGGATGATGGTTCCGGCGTTGTTGACCAGGATGTCGACCCTGCCGAATCGCTCCTTAACCTCCGCAAAGAGCTGTTCTGCGCCCGTTGTTGAGGAGAGGTCCGCTTGAAAAGCCGCAGCCTTGTCGCCGATTGCTTCTGCTGTCTCGGTTGCGGGACGACGATTCCCGTGAACCGCGACGGTAGCGCCAACCTGGGCGAGTGCTTCAGCGATGGAGGCTCCGATGCCGGTCGCAGCGCCGGTCACAAGGGCAACTTTCTGGTCAAGGCGGAAAAGGTCGAGGATGTTTTGCATACAGGGTCACTTTAACGGCGGCATCCTTCCGCCAGCAAATCGCATTGCTATGCGCTCTTAATCTGCGCTTTAGACGCCTGCGCGCTTATGGTGTTTGATTGACTGTCAGGAATGGTGTCTCGTATCGTGAAAAAAGTTCTTTCCGCGCCGGGCTCGACTCAAGGCATCTTCGACCGGATCCGAACGGCGAGCTTTCCTGCCCAGCCGGATGCACTTTAGGCCATATGGCTTAGGTCTTGCTTGAATAGGGACGATATTCTCGTTTCATGCCCCTGAGAGAAGCGTCTGCAGAGAATTGCTGCGAATTGAGGAGAATGCGATGAGACTGTATCAGATGGCAGATTCGGTCCGCTATGGACTGATGAATACGGAAGAGCTGCGCGAGACATTTCTGCTGGAAGACCTCTTTCAGCCCGGTGAGATCGAGTTCGCTTACGTGGACCTGGACCGCACGGTGATCGGCTCTGCCGTCCCGACCGACTCTCCGCTCAAGCTTGAGACGGAGCCCGAGTTGCGGGCTGACTTCTTCCTCGAGCGCCGTGAGCTTGGCGTCCTGAATGTCGGTGGCGCAGGCTCAGTCACTGTTGACGGCAAAACCTTCGAGATGGACAAGCTCGACTGCCTGTATGTTGGTCGCGGATCGAAGGACGTCGGCTTCAGCAGCAAGGATGCTGGCAAGCCCGCTGAGTTCTACCTGCTTAGCTATCCCGCGCACGCGAACTATCCGACCACGATGGTGAAGTTTGCGGACATCAAGCCGGTCGAGCTTGGCTCGATCGAGACCTGTAACAAGCGCAAGATCTATAAGGCGATCTACAGAGAAGGCATCAAGAGCTGCCAGCTCGTCATGGGTTTCACCATGCTCGAGCCGGGAAGCAACTGGAACACGATGCCTCCGCACACGCACATGCGGCGCAGCGAAGTTTATTTCTACTTCGATGTCGACACGGCGCACCGCGTACTTCACCTGATGGGGCCGCCGGACGCGACCAGCCATCTGGTGGTGAAGGACAAAGAGGTTGTCGTGTCGCCCGGCTGGTCCATCCATGCCGGTGTCGGCACGAAGCACTACACATTCTGCTGGGGTATGGGCGGAGAAAACCAGGCGTATGACGATATGGATGGCGTTGCCATCGCGGAGCTTCGATAGATAACAATGAGTGATTCAGTAAGTCTCAAGATTCGTAAAAAAGAAGAGTGCAAGTGGGATCTGGTCAGCCTGGGCGAAGTGATGCTTCGTCTCGATCCGGGCGACGTTCGTGTTGCGACCACGCGACAGTTTCAGGTGTGGGAAGGCGGCGGCGAGTACAACGTCGCGCGAGGCCTTCGCCGCTGTTTTGGCCTGAAGACGGCCATCGTGACTGCGCTCGCTGACAATCCGGTCGGTCGCCTGGTCGAGGACCTGATGAACCAGGGCGGCGTGGACCAGAGCCATGTGAAGTGGGTCAAGTATGACGGGGTCGGAAGGACGGTCCGCAACGGCCTCAACTTCACCGAGCGCGGGTTCGGCGTTCGCGCGGCGCTTGGCTGCTCGGACCGTGGTAACACCGCTGTCAGCCAATTGAAGCCCGGCCAGATCGACTGGGACGAGATCTTCGGCAAGGAAGGCGCCCGCTGGTTCCACACGGGCGGAATCTTCTGCGCTTTGAGCGAGACCACGCCTGAGGTCTGCAAAGAGGCTCTGGTAGCCGCCCGTAAGCATGGCGTCATTACGAGCTACGACCTCAATTACCGTGATTCGCTGTGGAAGTCGATCGGCGGCAAGGCCAAGGCGACCGAGGTCAACCGAGACATCGCACAGTACGTCGATGTCATGATCGGCAACGAAGAGGACTTCACCGCGGCTCTCGGCTTCGAGATCGAGGGCGTGGGCGATGACCTGGGCGAGCTGGATTCGGCCAACTTCCGCAAGATGATCGAGAAGGCGGTTGCGACTTACCCGAACTTCAAGGCTGTGGCCACGACGCTGCGCCATGCGAAGACGGCGAGCGTCAATGACTGGGGCGCGGTCTGCTACTACGAGGGACAGTTCCACGAGGCGCGCCGGATGCCTGACCTTGAGATCTTCGACCGCGTCGGCGGCGGGGACTCGTTTGCTTCCGGCTTGATCTACGGCTTCCTGAACGAGAAGGGCGCTGACTGGGCAGTCAACTGTGGCTGTGCGCACGGTGCTCTTGCGATGACGACCCCTGGCGATACCACGATGGCAACCTTTGACGAGGTGCAGCGCGTGATGAAGGGCGGCGGTGCTCGCGTTCAGCGGTAATCGACAATTTTTAGAGCACGGCCCTGCGGGAAGACTCTGCCGGGCCTCATAACTTCGGGAAAGCGAGTGATCCAAGATGACTAAGGCCGCTGTATTGGCTTCGTTGAAGGAAATTGGACTGGTTCCGGTGCTTCGCGCCGAGTCGGTCGATAAGGCCCTGGCGCTGGTAGAGGCGATTGCAGCCGGCGGTGTTACGGCGATGGAGGTCACGATGACCGTTCCGGGCGCGATCCAGGTGATGCGCAAGCTCACGGAACAGCGCCCTGACCTGCTCATCGGCGCAGGCACGGTGCTCGACCCGGAGACGGCGCGGGCGTGCATTCTCGAGGGCGCAAAGTTTGTCGTCAGCCCTGCGCTGAACGTCAAGACGATCGAGATGTGCCATCGCTACTCCGTCGCAGCCCTGCCGGGCGCGCTGACCCCGACTGAAGTGGTCAACGCCTGGGAGGCGGGAGCGGACGTGGTGAAGATCTTTCCGGCGAGCGCTATGGGTGGAGCGAAGTATCTCAGCTCGCTGAAGGCTCCTCTGCCGCAGGTGGAGATGATCCCGACGGGCGGCGTCTCGCTGGAGACGGCGAAGAGCTTCCTCGATGCCGGTGCATTCGCGCTGGGCGTTGGAGCTGATCTGGTGAACACCAAGGCGATGGCCGAGGGCAAGCCCGAGATCGTGACCGAGAGCGCCAGGAAGTACATGGCGATCGTCAGGGAGTTTCAGGCGGCAAAGAAGTAGGGTACCCCGTACCTTTTGGCGCAAAGTATTCCAAACAAAGAAGATAGGTCTGGACTTCATGCCGCGGACAGAAAAAGGGAAACGCCCCGAGGCTTTCGGGGCGTTTCTTTTTTCGTGCTGATTTAAGTTTAGCAAATATGGGGATGCATAACGGCATCTCTATGCTTGCTGTTTTCTGTCATTTACGAGATTCATGCCTTGACAGAAGCGTAGACGCTCGCCTTGCTTGAGGCGACTCCAGCAGAGGGGAATTCGAGGCGGTCGCCACTGTCAGAAGAGGGTAGTGGGAGTAAGGGCCAGAGGAGAATCCTTGGCTCCGAATGAGGCGGCGGTGGTGGCGAGTAGAAGAGACTCGCCCAACCACCGCCATAACCCGAGGTCGTTGCCGGGCGAACCGACCGGCAACGACTTCCGGCAGCCCTGGTTAGAAGTGCACTCGAAGAACGAACTCCATCGTGCGTGGATCGGTAGCGCTGGTTACCTGTCCGAAGGCATTGTTGAATGTTCCGTCGGAGTTGTAGTTGGGCTTATAGGATCCGTCTGGCTGCTGAGCGCCCAGCGCAGGGCTGGTAGAGCCGCCAATTTGGAAGGGAGACAGATGGTTAGGAGCGTTGAACATCTCGGCGCGGAACTCCATTCCAATCTGTTCATGAATTGCAATATTCTTCTGCAACGCTACATCCCAGTTGTCGTAGAGCGGTCCTTTGATGGCATCGTAGCCAAGATTGCCGTAGGTTCCTGGCGCCGGCGCATGGAAAGCAGCGGGATTCAGATACTGCTTGCCCTCGCCGGTGTGAGAGTAGGGATCGCCAACCAGGTTTGGACGTTGTGCAACGCTGGAGGTCGTAACCAGATTGCCGGCGACCGACAGACCTGAGGGTTGAATGACGTTAATGGGGAGCCCGCTCGCGATACGGGTGATGCCTGAGAGCTGCCAACCGCCAAGGGCTTGTTTATACCATTCGTGCTCATGCTGCCAGAACGGGATGGGATAGACATAGCTCGCTACGAATATCTTGGGCTGGTTGTAGTTGGCCGGACCGTAATCGGCGTGCAGGTTGGTGCTGTCCTGTGGCTGGTAGTCGAAGGTGGAACCGTTGGTCAGAGCACGGGACCAGGTCCAGGAGACCGTAGCGATACCGCTATTTCCAAAGCGGGACTGCAGACGCACCTGCATCGAGTTGTAGTTGGCTTCTGCGCCGTTGGTGTACTGGTAGATTTCGCCGTACCCCTTGTAAGGACGGAAGGCATTACGCTGTTTTGCTGCCGCTGGATTGGCCTGCTCGGTGCCGGCGGCCGCCTGGTTGAGGTTCTTACGATAGGTGAGGTTGGAGGAATTCGACCCTACATAGTTAATTTCAAGGGAGGTGTTGTTAAGCAGTTTCTGTTGGATACCCAGGCTGTAGCTGTGAATCCGGGGGGGTGCGAGATTGCGTGCCGCAGAATTGCCAATGTTAGTGGGGGTTGCGCTGAGGCCGATGGCGCCAAGATTGTCTGCATTGCCGGCGCTGGCAAGGCTGGCAACTGCGGTGAATGGTAGTTGTGAAGCAGCGCCGTAGATGTAATTTCCTTCGACGCGCTCGTAGGAAATTCCGTAGCCACCATGCAGAACAGTCTCCTGTTTGCCGGTTACGTCATAAGCAAATCCAACGCGTGGTGCAAAGGTGTTGTAAACAGTGTTGACGATACCGGAGGGAAGATTGTGAAACAGCGCCTGCACCTGGGGGTTGTTATAAACCGAAGGAGCGACCACATGTTTGGCTTTCTCTGAGAATCCGGTACCTGGCAAAACGAGGCCATTGTATGGAGAAGGATTGGATGTGATGACGCCGGTGATCGGACTAACGGTGGCAGCCAGCGCTGGGTCATAGTAGTTGGGATCGAAGAAGGCAGTGTTGTTGGGCCAGCTATAGATCGGCGGCATATACTGCCAGCGCAGTCCCAGGTTCAACGTAAGCCGGCGATTCACAGTCCAATCGTCCTGCGCGTAAGTTTCAAACTGCGTGAAGCGAGCCTGAATCTGTGGGATGTTGCTGCCTTCGGTGTACTGTGTGAAGTTGCCAGATACAAGACCAGCCAGGTTCGCAAAAGTGAATTGACCATTCAAGGCAGGTGGGGCGGTCTGGTTCTTGCGGGCTCGCCAGAAGTATGCGCCGACCTTCAGCGTGTGATTCCCCAATACGCGGGAGAAATCATCTTTCAGAGCATAAATACGTTGGTAGTTATCGAACTGCCGGGGAGTTACACCGGGGTTGCCATAGCCGGAGATTGTGATCTGCGGGATTATGTTCGACGCGTTATATAAGGTTGTGTAGTTCATGCCATAGTCGGACCGGAAAATAGATCGATTGCCGAACTGTGGATTGGCACGAATGTTTCCCCCCTCATTGATGATGTTTCCTGAGTAAGAGCCCACTGCGGTGTTGACGGTCTTCGCATCGAAGGTGTGGGTCCAGGATACAGAGCTTGTGAGGCCCGGGATGGTGCGGTCATAGATGACGAAGTTAGTCGGATTGCCGATATTCAAGGTTTTGTCATGAACGAAGTGGCCGCTGATCGTGTTCTTCTCGTTGAGGTTGTAATCGATCTTGACCAGATACTCCGACTGGTTGTTGTTTCCCAGGCTTAGATACCGATAATTGCCGCTGGGATCTTGTAGTACGGATGAGGCGAGGGCGCGACCGGTTGCGGTCGATGGGCCAGTGGCGATGGCATTTGCGATTGCTGCCGGAGTTGGAACCGTCACATTGGTTACAGTTGAAGTGCGTAGGCGCTTGAACTCCTGAGCCGCGAAGAAAAAGAGCTTATCGCGATTCTGGTTGAAGACCCCGGGGATCCAGACGGGGCCGCCGATGGTGTAGCCGAAGTCGTTATAGCGCAGGGGAGCCTTGATCGGCTTCTGGCTGTACGAGCTGATGGCGCGGAAGGGGTAAGCCTGAATAGCGTCGTTGCGGATGTATTCGTATGCGTTGCCATGAAAGTCGCGTCCACCGCTCTTGATTGCGACGGAGACGGTCGCACCTGCGGTGCCGCCGTAGCTGGCATCGTAGCTGGATGCGACATTACGGAACTGCTGCAGCGAGTCCGGGGAGATGTTGACGAAGTTATTGCCACCGCCGCCATTGTCCTTGTTGTCGACGCCGTCGATGAAATAGTTTGCAGAATCGGTGCGGATACCGTTAACCGATTGGGAGCTACCGCTTACACCGTAGGTACCGAAGAGGGCGAATCCGCCCGCGATGGTCTGCGATACGCCAGGCTGCAGTGTCAGAAGCTGAATGTAATTGCGGCCGTTCAACTGAATCTGGGTGGCTTCCGTACTCGTAATAACGCCGCCGATTTCGGCGCTTGTCGTTTGGATCGGAACAATACCGGCTTGCACCTCAACCGATTCAGTGGCCTGGCCAACTGCAAGCTGTACGGGAACGTCAGGCTTGCCTCCAATGTCGACGTTCACTCCTGCCAACACGGACTTCTTGAAGCCTTCCATGGTCGTCGTAATGGAATAAACGCCGACCGGAATGTTGAGGACGGTGAAATTGCCGTCGGCATTGGACTTGACGGTGCGGCTCGCTCCGGTGGCCTCGTTGGTAACAACGATGTCGGCATTGGGGACGGCAGCTCCGGTTTGATCGGTGACCGTTCCGGTAATCTGCTGTCGATCCATAGATTGGGCCAACATCAGCCCAGAGGATGAAACGAGTAAAAGAAACGTAAAGATCACTAATAGACGCTTCATTACGACCTCCTGAAATTCAAACGGACTTCCATAGCGCGCTATAAACTGTGCCCTCTCATGGCGGCACCATTTTGAAGATGGATTGGCATTTATTACGCGAGCAAAAAAATATATAGGTCAGGGTAGATGTGTCAAATAAATAATCGAGCGTCGCGGGAGGGCAAAATGTGTAAATCCCGTCCGTTTGCCGGGCAAACTCCCTCGGCTGCCCGGATTAAATTCGGACAGGCACATAATCCCTGCTCAGTCCCAATACGGGATTGGGAGATCTCCGACGATAGATGGACCAATTCTCAAGAGGCTGAGCGGTTTCGCACATCCTCCAATAGATCGAGAAGCTGAGAAATGCCGACCAGTCGCTGGAAATGAAATTTGAGGATTTCGGGCTACGGGGAGGAGCTTTGAACGGCTAGGGGGTTAAGCAAGAAGGCCACTGCCTCGGCAGCGGCCTTCTTGCTGCAGTGATTTCGTTTAGAAGCTGGCTCGGATAGACAGCTGAATCTGGCGATTTGCCCCGATGCCGACCTGGTTGCCGACCGTGGACGATTTTACCCCCCACGAGGAGCCTGCCAGTGACTGTGTGAACGGGGTGCCGGGCTGGCTAGCGGCGGTGAGTGTCTGGTTGAGGCGCACGTTGCCAGGGTTGGCGAAGTTGGGATGGTTGAGGACGTTGTAGATCTCTGAACGAAACTCGATGTGGGTTCGCTCTGTGAAGTGGAACTGTTTGGAGAGCGTCAGGTCGAGTTGGGCGAGGTTGGGACCGCTGAGATCGTTGCGGCGGAAGTTCCCGAACGTTCCGGGTTTGGGAGTGGTAAAGGCAGCCGGGTTGAGATAATTGTAGCCGCTCTTCAGGTAGGGGTTGACTCCCGGAACGACGTCGGGACGACGAACGTTACGGCTGTTGCCGCCTCCGGGAACGTTGACGACTGCGGTCGTCTGGACGACGCCGTTTGTGATAACGGGCGATCCGAAGACCTGTCCGGCGATTGAGGTGCCTGCGTTGCCGACGTAGGCGAGGTCGGGGCGGGTGATGAGCACATCAATCGGTACACCACTGCGGAAGTTGGTGATACCGCCGATCTGCCATCCGCCGGCGAGCGCATCCAGAGGACCGGAGAGGCCGAAGGCCCTGCCATGTCCGAAAGGAAGGTCATAGAGAAGGTTGACGTTGAGGGTGTGGCGGATGTCGAAGTTGCCACGTCCATACTCCGGCATGGCTCCGAAGACCTGGATGGGGGCCTGGGCGGTGTTGGCTTCGTTCGATCCGGAGGAGGTTCCAAGCTCCTTGGCCCAGGTGTACTGCGCGCCGAGCGAGAGCCCCCTGGAGAAGCGGCGAACGAGCTGGGTCTGCAGGGCGTTGTACATGTCGGTGCCGCCTGAGGTCTTGTAGTCAACCTCGGCGAAACGGCCACCGAACTGGCGGACGGCTGTTCCTGCGCCGGTGGTGGGGTTTGTAGTGGCACCTGTGATGAGGTTGGTAACAGAGCGCATGAAGAGATTGCGTCCGGTGGATCCGACGTAGCCGACCATCAGCTGCATGTCGCCGGGGAGCCGCTGCTGGATGGAGGCGGTGTAGGTGGTGACGCGCTCGGGAATCTTGTAGTTGGGAGAGTAGGCGCGCGGTTGATAGCCGAGCGTTGGGCTGTTGATGTCGTAGTGCGCGTAGACGTCTGTCTGCGGATCGATGGGATAGACCTTGCCGGAGGTGAAGGTACGTGTGACGCGGTCATTGGCTTCGGGCTGGATCTGGTCTTCGGTCTGGCCCGGGCCGTAGAAGACGCCGCCACCGATGCGGAAGACCGTGTCCCCGTGCATCGCATCAGGCGCCCAGGTGAGGGCGAGGCGAGGACCGAAGTTGGTCTTGTTGCTGTTGTACCAGTTTCCGGAGTACTTCGGGTGGATGGTTCCGGCGACCATATCGAAGATGACGTCCTTGTTGCGGGTCTCGTGCAGGGGCGAGTAGTACTCGTAGCGAAGACCGTAGCTGAGGGTGAGGTTGGGGCGCAGCTTCCATTCATCCTGTGCGTAGCCGATGTAGTAGGCCTGCTTGACGTGAGCGTTGCCGCTGAGTCCGGTGAAGGGACTCTTGTCGCTGAGGTCGCCGTAGAACTGGATCTGCGAGGGCGAGTTGTTCAGGAAAGAAGAGACGTTCTGATAGGTGTAGGTGGTTCCGCCGATCTGGTTGTTGTAGAGACCGATGGGCCGAATCTCGACACCAAACTTGAGGTTGTGATTGCCCTTGAGGACAGAGAGGTTATCGATATAGGAGAAGGTCTGGCCGGTGTAGGGTGCGCCGACGCCGTTGAAGGAGCTGGAGAGCGAGATGAGAGAGCCGACGTTGGTGAGGCCGCCGACAGCGATGCGGGTGCGGCTGATGTCGGCATTTGGGCTGGCGCCGGGAATTCCGAGCACGCGCATCTTGATGCCATTGAAGCCGAACTTGGTCTCGTTGAAGATGTGCGGTGTCCAGACCTGGGTGAGGGCGAGCACGCCGTTCTGCGGAACCATGACCTGGCCGTACTTGCTGAGCGAGGCGTCCTGAATCTGCTGCGAGGTCCCCTGATCGCGGTTATAGCGGGCGTACATGCCGAAGCGATCATTGATGTGGTAGTCGAAGCGGACGGCGCCGAAGTTTTCCTGGATGGTGTTGGCGCCGATGGTGGTCACAGTCTGCTGCAGGACACCGGGTACGACGGGGTTGGGATCGGACGGGAAGGCCGCGAGCAGCGAGTAGACGGGGCTGCTGGGAGAGACGAGAGAGCGGGCGTAGTTGGAGAGGGTGGCCTGCGTGTATGGAGCAGCCCACGTCTGGCGAAGTCCTTCGTAGTTTCCGAAGAAGAAGAGCCTGTCTTTAAAGATAGGGCCTCCGAGCGAGCCGCCGAACTGGTTGAGACGGAATTTCGGGTTGCCTTTACCGCTCTGGTTGAAGGTGTTGCGGGCATCGAAGAAGTCGTTGCGGAGGTATTCAAAGACAGAGCCGTGAAGACTGTTGCTTCCGGATTTGGTGATGAAGCTGATCTGGCCGCCGGTCCCGGTTCCCATCTCGGCGGGGTAGCTGGAGGAGTCGATGCGGAACTCTTGAATGGCCTCAAGCGACTGCTGCAGACGAAAGAGCGAAGTGGTTTCGCCGTTCAGGTTGCCGGGGAGGTGTCGATGACGGAGGTGGCTTCGATGCCGTCCAGGCGGATGATGTTCTGCTCGACGGAACGGCCGGAGAAGCGGATGTTATCGAAGGTTCCGGAGCCGGAGTTGGTGGCACCGGGGACGAGCAGGTAGAGCTGGGATATCTGGCGTCCGTTGATCGGGAGATTCTGAATCTCACGGGGGCTGACGTTGCCGCCGATTCTCGCGGATTCAATATCGAGAGCGGTGGTTCCTGACTCAACGGTGACGGTTGACTGGGAGCTCTCGACATCGAGAGTGAAGTTGCGGTTGATCTCCTGACCTAGCTGCAGGACGATTCCTCTGGCCTGAAGGGTGGCGAAGCCGGAGTGAGAGAGTTGAAGGGTGTAGGTAGACGGAGGAAGCTGGACCAGTGTGAACTGGCCGGAGTTGTTGGTCGTTGTTGTGCGCTGACGGCCCGTGTTGTTGTCGGTAAGAGTGACCTGGGCCTCTGCGAGGGCGGAATCAGATCTGTCTGTGAGGAAGCCGGTGATGCTTCCTGTGCTGGTCTGAGCGAAGCTCTCGGAGACAAGAAAAAAGAGGATGAGCAGGAGACGTATGGGTTTCATTGGACCTCTGGGGTTGAGTATTGGAGGCCACTATGAAATTCACGTTAGTTTTCGATGAATAGGAGAACTATTCAGCAGGTGGTGTGTCTAGAATGCACAGGTTTATCGCTTACGTAAATGCGGCATGAATCCTGATCATGGACGGGGCCGCGTGACCCAGAGGAGAGGCTGGCGGATGGGAAAGGTTCGGTCGAGTTCGGGGTTTGAAGTAGCCGGAGGAAGAGTGCGCCATGTCTCCGCGTACTCGGGACGGCTGTAGGCGCGGGCGGCGAACAGAAGGGCAGGGCGACGGAGGGGAAGCTCGTTGAAGAACTCGGCGTCGGCCCGGTAGGGCCACGATCTGCGGTTGGCGATGAAAGGGTAAAGCTTTGCGACAGCTACCCGCATGCCTGGCCCGTCCTGCAGCTCGTAATCCCAGACGTTCTCAAACCTGGTGGAGAGCAGCTCGCAGCAGCCGGCGAGCAGGTCGAGATTGAACAGAGTATTGCGGTAGGGGGTGGGAGTGGTGAGCTCGCGGGGAAAGGTGCCGTCAAAGGTGATCTGAGCCCGGATGGTTGTCGTGCGGAACTGGTGGCGCAGCGTGGTGAGCGGCCCGTCGTCTTTTCGATTCAGCCGGGCGCAGGCGGCGGCCTGGAGAAGCCAGGAAGATCCGTTGTGGTCGCGCATGTCCCGGGCGAGCCCCGCGGTTCGCGAGGAATTAAGCCAGTCGAGATAGTCGGAAAACCACTTTGCGATGACGGTGAGATTCTGAGGAGTAAGTGCCTCGGAGTTCGAGAGGAACTGGATGCTCTGTGCGACCTCTGCAAGGTGAACTCCCTCGATGAGACCTTCAGGACGGCCAGTCTTCAATGGGGGGATGACCTGAGCAAACTCCAGGCTGGGAGTCATGGCGGTTTCGGGCGTGATGAACCAGGCATGCAGATGGGAGACGGCGTGTTTGGCGTAGCGTTCGTCTTTCGTGATGACGTAGGCCGCCGTCAGCGCCGGGACGATATGAGCGAAGGAGAGCAGGGCGTCACGATGGGCGGTGAAGTTCCCAGGTTCGGAGAAGTAGTCATTGGGCGGCCCGGGTGAGTTGGGGGCATCGAATGCGGGGAGCGGAGTTGGTGGTTGCTTCAGGAAGAGGTCGGCGGCGGAGAGAATACGATCATGATCGATGACGGCGACGTCAGGACGTGTTGGAGTTCCGCCGCTCGATGTCTGGGAGAACATACGGGAGGTCAGAACCAGTGTCGCCGTATGGCTGGCAAGGCGAGAGCAGAAGTATCTGCGTGAGAAAGACATATCGGAGACCTTTGCCGGGAAGGTTATCACGCTGCTTTACAAACGGATGCGGAAGAGCTAACGGGAGAAGGGTGTTATGCGTCGAATATAAGTGCGGTGTCCGCTGTGCCACGATGGTATGGTGGAGGAGATGATTCTGGACTTCGGCAGAACGAAACAGGAGCAGTGGGCGCGCGGCGCTGGAATAGCGCTGTGCCTACTGGTTCTGGTGTTTGCGTTTGCCGCGAAGCTCTCGTGGTATCAGCCGAAGAGCATCGGAATGCCGGTGAAGACATTGTCTTCGAGCAAGATGTGGCAGCATGAGGCGAAGGTGGCAGCCGCGATGTTGTCGGCACCGGAAGATTCAGGAGTAGCTGCGGGAATCGTGGCGAGCATCTCTTCGTTATTGCTGTTTGTGATCGTAGCCCGGGACCTGCTTGAGTCACGGCCCACGGGTGAGTGGATGGAGCGCGAAACTGCATTTGCGGTTCGGCGGGCCAGGCTTGCCCGAATCTCGCAGTTCCGAGCACCCCCAGTCCGTTAATCAAATTCCCCATCTTTATAAATTGATCGGCCTCATTTCCGGGAGACGGTGTCTCCATTGGGGGCTGACAGATGCAGTTCACCTCTACGACAAAATGTGAGTGAGTTGACTATGGACTGGTCCTGGTGTGCTCGGCGGCGTGCGCTGCCTTGTGTTTGTGCTGTCTTGCTGGTGGGAGCGGTTGCGGGGTGCAAGAAGAGTGAAGAAGGCGTGGTAGCGGAGTCGGCCACGATCCCCCGTGCAGCGGTAGTTTCGGTGATTCGGCAGCCCATAACGAAGAACCTGACGGTTGCGGGCGAGTTTATTCCTTTCCAGGAGGTTGAACTGCACGCCAAGGTTGCAGGCTACATCCGGAAGATTAATGTCGATATCGGCGACAAGGTGCGCAGGGGCGAAGTGCTGGCGATACTGGAGATTCCTGAGCTAACGGCACAGGTTTCGGGCGCAGAGGCGGGAGTGCGGCACAGCGAGGAAGAGATTGCATTGGCCAAAAGCCAGGTGGCGAGAGCTGAGGCCAATCACAATGCTTTGCATGTGGCAGCGGAGCGCCTGAAGCAGGCCGGGTCGGCGCGGCCAGGAATGATTGCTCAGCAGGAGATCGATGATGCTGAGGCGAAGGATGCGGCATCGGAGGCGCAGGTGGCGGTCGCCAAGGCGACGGTAGCCGCGCAGGAGCAGCAATTGGACGTGGCGAAGGCGGAGCATCTGCACTACTCCTCGCTGGCGAGCTACTCGCAGATTACGGCGCCGTTCGATGGCGTAGTGACGTGGCGGTATGCGGATACTGGAGCGCTCATTCAGGCTGGAACTTCCAATGCGGGTTCGATGCCGGTGGTAAAAGTTGCAGAAGTGAAGGTGCTGCGGCTGCGGATCCCGGTTCCCGAGTCGCTGGCGGGTTACGTGCGTGAGGGCGATACGGCAGACGTAAAGGTGCAGGCCACGGGCGACCACTTTACCGGAAAGGTGGTGCGGACGACGGGAGCACTGGATCGCACGACGCGAAGTCTGCAGGTAGAAGTGGACGTTCCGAATCCGAAGTCGAAGCTGACGCCGGGCATGTATGCGGACGTTTCGCTGCAGATTGCCGGAAGTCCGAGCGCGCTGACCATTCCAGTGAAGGCACTTGCCCAGGGGGCGAACGGAACGTCGGTCCTGGTGGTCGATTCGAGCAACAAGGTGGAGCGCCGGCCGGTTCGAATCGGTCTGGAGACTCCGGACAAGGTGCAGATTGTGGATGGCGTTCACGAGGGTGAGCTTGTGATTGTGGGCAATCTGGATTCATTTGAGCCGGGACAGAAGGTTAATCCGCGGACGAGTGCCATGGTGGCCAGCGGGAAGGAGGAGTAGCGATGTCAGGATTTTCGATACGCTATCCGTTCTTCATCATTATGATGTGCCTGATCGTTGCCGTGGTGGGTTCGGTGACGGTGGCTCGCATGCCGGTGGACCTGTTTCCAGATATCAACATCCCCGTTGTTGTGGTTGCGACGTTTTATAACGGCATGCCTCCGGAGCAGATCGAGGCAAGTATCACGAACCCGTTCGAACGATTCTTCACGCTGGGAAGCGGGATCGATCACATCGAGTCGAGATCGCTGACGGGCGTCAGCCTGATCAAGGTGTACTTTCAGCCGGGCACGAATGCAGACGCTGCGGTAGGCACGATCTCGAATCTGGCGATGGCGCAGCTGCGCCGTTTGCCACCCGGTACGCTGCCGCCAGTGGTTCTGAAGTTCGACGCGTCGAGTTTGCCCGTATGCCTGATTACTCTGAAGGGCCAGGGGCTAAATGAGACAGAGCTGCACGATCTTGGTCAGTACACGGTACGAAACCAGATTGCCAGTGTGCCCGGAGCTTCGGTTCCGCAGCCGTTCGGAGGAAAGTATCGGCAGATCCAGGTTTATGTCGACCCGGTTAAGCTGCAGGCAAACCAGTTGAGCCTGATGGATGTGGTTCGGTCGGTCAATGAATCGAACGCGATCCTGCCTTCAGGCGATGTGCGGATTGGACCGAAAGACTTCAACATCTATACCAATGCGCAGGCTCCGACGACAGCGGACATTAACCGGATGCCTTTGCGAAGCGTGGGAAACGGACAACTGCTGATCTCTGACATTGGCACGGCTAAAGACGCCTCGGCCATTCAGACCAATATCGTGCGTGTCGACGGCCAGCACTCGGTCTACCTGCCTATTTTGAAGCAGGGTGGCGGTGGAAGCACGATCGCGGTGGTCAATGGCGTGCGAGCTGCTATCGGCAAGCTGCTGGATATTCCCAAAACGCTGGTCACAAAGGTAGTGTTTGACCAGTCGGTCTTTGTAAAGACGGCGATTGCGAACCTGGGGAGCGAGGGCGGCATTGGTCTGGTGCTGACCGCGATGATGATTCTTGTCTTCCTTGGGAACTTCCGGGCGACGGTCGCCGTCATGCTCTCCATACCGCTTTCAGCGCTTGCAGCCTTTCTTGCGCTGAATGTGGGGGGCGGAACGATTAACAGCATGGTGCTGGGCGGACTTGCCTTGGCGTTTTCACGGCTGATCGACAACTCGGTCGTCGTGCTTGAAAACATCTTCCGACATATGGAGATGGGAAAGCCTGCGGAACAGGCCGCAGAAGAAGGTGGCCGCGAGGTTGCACTTCCGGTACTGGCTGCGACGTTTACGACGGCGATCGTGTTCTTCCCGGTGGTCTTCCTCTATGGTGTCAGCCGCTTCCTGTTCGTGGCACTGGCTCTTTCGGTGGTCCTATCTCTCTTCGCTTCTTTTGTTGTCGCGATGACGGTGGTCCCGCTGTTCTGCGCAAAATTTCTGAAGAATGCGCATCACGAGGCCGGTCACCACCAAGGGGGCAACCCGTTCCAGAAATTTGTGCGTTGGTTCAATCGCCGATATGACAGGGGGCTAATGCGGTACGACGTCCTGGTGCGGCGAAGTCTGCTACGGCCTGCAGCGGTTGTGCTGAGCGTGATTGGGGTTTTCTTCTTCAGCCTTGGGCTATATCCGTTCCTTGGGCTGGCGTTCTTCCCGCGTACCGATCCGGGCCAGTTCGTGATCAATATCAAGGCCCCTACAGGAACAAGGCTGGAGGTAACCGACCAGTACATCGCACGCGTGGAGCGGGATATCCGCTCCGTCGTGCCCGACAGCGACCTGGGGATGATCGTCTCAAATATCGGCATTACACCGGACTTTTCGGCAATCTATACCAGCAACTCCGGACAGCACACGGCTTTTGTGCAGGTCAGCTTGAAGAGAGAGCACGAGGTCAGCAGCTTTGAGTACATGAACCGTGTGAGGGCGAAGCTGCATGACGATCTTCCGGAGCTGTCGACGTACTTCCAGACTGGCGGGCTGGTGGATGCAGTCGTCAACCTGGGCTTGCCTGCTCCGATCGACATCCAGGTGGGCGGGAAGAACATGGAGGAGACCTACAGTACGGCTGCTGCTCTGGCGAAGAAGATCAAGGGGCTGAAAGGTGTAAGCGACGTGCTGATTCCGCAGGACCTCAACTATCCGGGAATTCAGCTGAATGTGAATCGGGAAATGACCGCGAAGCTGGGCTTGACGCCGAGAGAGGTGGTCGACAACGTCATCACGGCGCTGAGCTCGAACGGCATGATCGCTCCGAGCTACTGGGTGGATCCGAAGAGCGGAAACAACTATCTGCTGACGGTGCAGTATCCGGACACGCAGGTGAAGTCGATGACAGACTTCAGGCAGATTCCATTGCGGTCGAAGGATGGAAAAAGCGTGACCACACTGGGTGAAGTAGCGGACGTGAAGAATATCGACACACCAACCGAGGTAGATCACTACCAGCTGCGCCGCGTGATCGATGTGTACGTGTCGCCCTCGAGCGAGGACCTGGGAGGCGTTGCAAGTCGCGTCGATAAGGTGATTGCGGATGAACATGTTCCGGACACGGTTCGTGTAGCTGTGCGCGGCTCGGTGGAAGGAATGCGGCAGTCATTCAAGAGCTTCGGCATCGGTCTGATTCTGTCGATTGTGCTGGTGTACCTGATCCTGATGGCTCAGTTCGCATCGTGGGTCGACCCGCTGATCATTCTGCTGGCGGTCCCGCCGGGAATTACGGGTGTGATCGTCTTCCTGCTGATAACGCATACGACCCTCAACGTGATGTCGCTGATGGGGGTCATCATGATGACCGGCATCGTGGTGTCGAACTCAATTTTGATTGTCGAGTTCACGCGCACGCTGCGCAGTGAGGGAATGCCGATTGACGAGGCGGTAGGAATGGCGTGCCGGGTGCGTCTGCGTCCGGTGCTGATGACGTCGCTGGCAACGATTCTAGGCATGGTGCCGATGGCATTGGCGCTTGAGGCCGGCAGCGAGCAGTATGCTCCGCTGGCGCGAGCCATTATCGGAGGACTTTCCGTCTCCGTGATCGTGACGATCTTCGTCGTTCCAGCGGCCTACCTGCTGGTGCATCGCAAAGAGGAGCAGATGGATGGAGTTCTACAGCAGCAGGAGGAAGCCCGTGAACAGGTTTAGTGCGGTAGTTGCTGCGGGACTTCTTTTGTCAGGAGCGTGGGCGACGGGATGGGGGCAGGGCGCGGCGGGTGCTGCTGCTGCTGTGAAGCTGAGCGTGGCCGATGCGGAGGCGATTGCACTCAGAAACCATCCGCAGATATCGACGGCGCGTCTGTTGGCTCTGGCTGAAGGGCAGGTCGCGCGTGAGGCCAGGGCGGCTGAACTCCCTATCGTGAACGGAAACCTGACGGCGGTGGATGCGCATGACGGAGGACGTATTACCGCGGGTGTGCTGAATAACCCGGTGCTTTATACGCGTGCAGCAGGGGGAGTTTCCGTGAGCCAGCTGATTACGGATTTCGGTCGCACGCGTAACCTGGCGGCAAGTGCTTCGCTGAATGAGCGCGCACAGCAGTCGAAGGAACTGGCGACGGAGGCAGATATCAAGCTGGCTGTGGATCAAGCCTTTTATCGCGCGCTGGCTGCACAATCGGTAGTGAATGTAGCGAAGAAGACGGTGGCATTCCGACAGGACACGGCGAACCTGGTCGGTTCACTGGCGAGTGCGAAGCTGAAGTCCACACTGGACCAAAGCTTCGCCGAGGTGAACCTGAACCAGGCCCAGGTGCTCGAACTCGATGCACAGAACGAGGAGGATGCGGCATTCGCGGACCTGAGCAATGTGCTTGGGTATGAGCGCCAGCAGAACTTCGAACTGGTTGATAACGCAGATAAGCCAATGCCCCCGGCGCAGGACATTGATTCACTGACGACGCTGGCGTTTCAATCGCGTCCGGATCTGGCCGCTGTAAATGAGCAGCAGCAGGCGGCGGAGAAGTATCGGAAGGCTGAACACGAGCTATGGCTTCCCACGATTTCGGCGCTGGGAGTTGCGGGAGGATCGCCGGTGCGGACAGATGCGATTACCTCAAACTGGTATGGAGCTGCGGGGGTGAACCTTCATATCCCTGTCTTCAACGGCGGACTTTTCTCGGCCCGGGCGAAAGAGGCGGACTACCGAGCCGACGCGGCACAGCAGCAGGTCCGGGTGTTGCGAAATACGATCGCACGGGATGTAAGGATTTCGTGGCTAGCGGCGCAGTCTGCGTACCAGAAGATTGGCGTAACTGCCAAGTTGCTGAACCAGGCTAACCAGGCGCTCGATCTGGCGCAGACGCGGTACAAACTGGGGCTGAGCAGCATCGTGGAGCTGAGCCAGGCGCAATTGGCCCAGACTTCGGCGGAGATTGGCAACACGAATGCGCGGTATGACTACCAGCGCGCCTTGGCAGCGATCCGCTACCAGACGGGACAATAGGATTGTGTTGCGCTGTTGGTTGGGCTAGCGAATACGCATTCCAGGTCCACGGGAGTGCGTCTTCGCTAGCAGGCGGAAGCTGCGGTTCAGGTCACTATCGTGCTGCGGAGACCAAGTCATCACGAAGTCGACGAAAGCATCCTTGGCAAGTAATGGGCAGAAGGAAAGATCGCGCGTGCGTGACTGCTGCTGGTTGAGGGGAAGGAGGGCGATTCCTTCTCCGGCCTGCACCATCATGGCAACGCTGGACCAGACGCTGGAGATGCTGGCGATCCGCGGAGAAAAACCGGCCTCGGAGCAGAGCTCGATAACCTTGTCGAATACGGCGGGGGAGGTGTCGCGCGAGGAGAGCACGAAGGGCTCGGTAGCGAGATCTCGAAGGTCGACTGGACCGGGCGCGACGGGATGCCTTTTCGGGACGATGGCGACGATGGGATCCTGGTGGAGGAGCTCGGAGATGAGCTCGGTACGGAATTCGGGTTCGACACGTCGCGTAAACCCGATGTCGATCTCGCCTGTGACAAGTGCCTGCCACTGGCGGGTCGAGGTCATCTCGACCATGGAGAGGCGTACGCCGGGGTGTTGTTTGCGAAAGGAGCGGATAAGGCGAGGGAAGTTGACGCCCACGCTTCCAGAGAAAAAGCCGATGCTCAGTGAGCCGATCTCTCCCCGGTGTGCGCGACGGGCGGTTTCGATGGCGTGATCGGCGTCGGCAAGGATTCGCCGTGCCTCTGTAAGGAAGATCGTTCCGGCAGGAGTGAGGCTGGTCCTCCTGGAGGAGCGGGTAAAAAGCTGGACACCAATCTCCTGTTCGAGATCCGCGAGTTGCTCGCTGATGGCGGATTGGGCGACGTGGAGCCGGCGCGCAGCTCCGCTGAAGCTGCCCTGCTCGGCAGCGGCGACGACGTAGCGAAGGTGGCGCAGCTCCATAGAGCAATGATATCGGTTTTTCCGATAGATGATCTCGGAAAGAACTGCGCGACAATTGCCAGAGGGAGGAATCAATATAGATGTTGGAAGATTTTTTCCGCGAATGCGGTAAACGAGGCATCGAGAACAGATGTGGATCGTTAAAGTTGCGCTGAATCGGCCCTACACCTTTATCGTCCTGGCGCTATTGATCCTGATCGCTGCGCCGGTGGCCATTCTGCGAACGCCGACGGATATCTTCCCGGATATCAACATTCCTGTTATTTCGGTGGGGTGGCAGTACACGGGTTTGAATCCGGAGGAGCTGGAGGGGCGGCTCACGACGCCATATGAGAAGGCGCTGACGACGCTTGTCGACAATATTCAACACATCGAGTCGACGACCTATAACGGCGTCGCTGTCGTGAAAATTTTTCTTCAACCAGGCGCCTCGCTGGACACGGCAAACGCCCAGGTGACAGCTGCTTCACAGTATCTGGTTCGGCAGCTTCCGCCGGGCACTCTTCCTCCCGAGATCATTAACTTTTCGGCATCGAGCGTACCGATTCTGCAGATTGGCGTTTCAGGGCAGGGGCTCTCCGAAGCGCAGTTGAACGACTACTCGACCAACTTTATCCGTACGCAGTTAGTGACTGTGCCGGGTACGGTGATTCCGCTCCCCTACGGGGGCAAGCAGCGGGACGTCAATATCGCGATGGATCCGGCGGCGATGCAATCCAAGGGGATCGCTCCTGGAGACCTGCTCAACGCGGTGGCGCAGCAGAACGTCGTGACGCCTTCGGGGACGATCAAGATCGGGCAGTCGGAGTACGACGTGCGGACGAACGGTACTCCGCGAACGGTGGAAGAGCTTTCGCGGATTCCTCTGAAGCAGGTGAACGGAACCACGATTTATCTGCGCGATGTTGCCAGCGTCAGCGATGGCTTCCAGATTCAGACGAACGTTGTCCGGCAGGACGGCAAGCGCGGTGTACTGATCTCGATTCTGAAGAACGGGAACGCATCCACGCTGGATGTCGTGAAGGGAATCAGGAAAGTGTTGCCGCGCGTGGCGACGACGGTGCCTTCGGAGTTGAAGATGACTCCCTTGTCGGACCAGAGCGTGTTTGTGCGCGGCGCAGTACAGGGTGTGATTCGAGAGGCGGTCATTGCGGCCGCGCTTACCGCAATTATGATCCTGATTTTTCTGGGAAGCTGGCGTTCGACGCTGATTATCGCTGTGTCGATTCCGCTCTCAATCCTTACCTCGGTTATCGTGCTGAGCCTTATGGGCGAGACGATCAACACGATGACCCTCGGTGGACTGGCGCTGGCTGTCGGGATCCTGGTGGATGACGCCACGGTTACGATCGAAAATATTGAGCGGTTTCTGGAAGAGGGTTTTCCGCTGCGCGAGGCGATTCTAGAAGGTGCAGCGCAGATCTCTGTTCCGGCGCTCGTCTCGACGCTCTGCATCTGTATCGTCTTTCTTCCGATGTTCTTTCTGGGCGGCGTAGCCCGATATTTGTTTGTTCCGCTGGCTGAGGCGGTTGTCTTCGCGATGCTTGCCAGTTATGTCCTGAGCCGAACGCTAGTGCCTACGCTTGCGATGTTCCTGCTGCGCGAACATAGCCACGAGATGCCGGGGAATGGATTGTTTGCGCGTTTCCAGCGCCTGTTTGAGCATGGATTCGAGCGTGTTCGCTCGAGCTATCACCGCATGCTGGCGGGCCTGGTTGCGAAAAGGAGCGCCTTTGTCCCTGCATTTCTGCTGATCTGTTTGGCGACGTTTCTCCTCGTCCCGTTTCTGGGAGAGGACTTTTTCCCTGACACGGACAGCGGCCAGTTCATTCTCCACGTTCGCGGCACTCCGGGGCTGCGCATTGAAGAGACTGCCCGTTTGTTCGACCTGGTCGAGGACGAGATCCGACGGCAGATTCCGGGCGGTGAGGTCGATAACATACTGGACAATATCGGACTGCCGTACAGTCCCATGAATACCCAGCATCTGACGAACGGCACGGTCGGAGCGAGTGATGGAGATATCCTGGTAACCCTGAAGGAGCATCACCACCCCACACGTTTCTACATCCGAACACTTAGGAATGAGCTTCCGCGACGGTTTCCCAATGCCACGTTCTACATGCTTCCGGCCGATATCACGACGCAGATCCTGAATTTCGGCCTGCCTGCACCCATCGATGTCCAACTGGAGGGGAATGACGTAGAAGCAAGCAAGGAGCAGGCCGACAAGATTCTGGCGCAGTTGCGGACAGTGCCCGGACTTACGGATCTTCGTATCCAGCAGCCGTTCAATTATCCGACGCTCGAACTTTCTGTTGATAGGACGAAGGCGCTTCAAGGCGGCTACACGGAACGCGATGTGGCGAGCAGCGTTTTGAATACGCTGAGTGGAAGTTTTCAGGTGACCCCGATGTTCTTCTTGAATTGGAGGAACCACGTCAACTACTTCATCGTTGCCCAGACCCCGCAGTACAAGATGTCGTCAATCCAGGATTTGAAAAACATCCCGGTCAACCGTACCACGGCCGGCGCTCCAGTCAACTCGGGGACCCCGGAGATTCTCGCCGATCTTGCAACGGTGAAACGGGGTCACGAGATGTCGGTAATTAATCACTACAACCTGCGCCGAGTGGTGGATATCTATGGCAACGTTCAGGGCCGCGACCTGGGGGCGGTCAGTCGCGATATTGAAAGAATTCTGGACAAGGACAGGAAGGCCCTTCCTCGCGGAACCTTCATGACACTGAAGGGGCAGGTGGAGACAATGCGCGCCTCCTACGTGGGTTTGATCGGAGGGCTCTTCTTCTCGATCGTTCTGGTCTACCTGCTGATCGTTGTGAACTTTCAGAGCTGGGTTGACCCGTTCATCATTATTACGGCTCTCCCGGCGGCGCTCGCGGGCATCATCCTGTTCCTCTTTCTGACCGGGACAACGTTGAGTGTTCCTGCGCTGATGGGCGCCATCATGTGCATGGGCGTTGCTACAGCGAACAGCATCCTGGTGATCTCTTTCGCTAAAACCCGGTTGGAGGAGCATGACGATGCGATTCGCGCCGCGGTTGAAGCAGGAACAACCCGCTTTCGCCCCGTCATTATGACTGCATTGGCGATGATTATCGGGATGGTGCCGATGGCGCTGGGAATGGGGGATGGCGGTGAGCAGAATGCTCCTCTGGGGAGAGCGGTGATTGGCGGGTTGATCTGCGCCACGGTTGCGACCCTGGTGTTTGTTCCAAGCGTATTTGCACTAATTCACGGAAGCAAAGGTCGCCGTAAGAGCCGCGAGCGCGCACGGCTGGTGAAGGAGCACGCATGAGCCTCAACGGTGGAAGGAATGTGGAGGAAGGTATGCCCGTACAGCAGACGACGGATTCGGCACGAGTGGATGTCGTTCCGGCGCATCGGGGAGATGCTTCGAATCATCCGCCTGCAGGAGGTCAGGGGAACGCCAAGGTCATCGGTATCCTCTTTGCGATTGCGCTGATTGCTGCGATCTTCTATGGCGTTCATGTTCGTTCTGCCCATGAAAGAGAGGTCACAAAGGCGACCGAGGAAGCGGCAACTGCAACGGTGAATGTGACCCACCCGCAACCAGGTTCGGCCGCACAGGAATTGGTGCTGCCCGGCAACGTGCAGGCGTTTACTGAGGCTCCCATCTATTCGCGCACGAATGGCTATTTGAAGAAGTGGTACTTTGACATTGGCTCCCGTGTGCGGAAAGGTCAGTTGCTGGCGGAGATTGAGACGCCCGAGGTCGATCAGCAGTTGCAGCAGTCCAAGGCAGAGTTGGAAAGGATTGAGGCGAACATGCAGTTGGCAGGCGTCACCAGCAATCGCTGGCAGAGCTTGTTGGCCAAGCACGCCGTCTCCCAACAGGAGGCCGACCAGGCACGAAGCAACTACATCGCTGCCCAGGCTGCAGTAGACGCCAGCAAGGCGAATGTGAGGCGTCTGGAACAATTGCAGAGCTATGAGAAGATCGTTGCGCCGTTTGACGGCGTGATTACAGTTCGTAATACAGACATCGGCGACCTGATCACGGCAGGATCAGGCTCGACGAATCCTCGCGAGCTCTTTCACCTTGCGGCTATGGGAAAGCTGCGCGTGTATGCGTCGGTCCCGGAGGTTGATGCTGATTCCATCCACAATGGAGACAAGGCATACCTGACGCAGGACTCGAACCCGAGTGTGAAGATTCCTGGTGTGATCGTGCGAAATGCAAACGCGATTGACCACGCCACCCGCACGTTGAATGTAGAGGTGGACGTAGACAATCGTGATGGCGCGTTGCTGCCCGGAGCGTACGTGTTCGTGCATTTCCATGTGCCCGGAGGAAGCAACACGGTTACGATTCCCGCCAATACTCTGCTATTCCGCTCCGAGGGGCTGCGGACAGCGGTGGTTCGCAACAATCATGTGGAACTGGCGCCGATCACGATTGGGCATGATTACGGCAGCACGCTTGAGGTGACATCGGGCCTTACGGTATCGGATGAGATCGTGCTCGATCCTTCCGATTCGCTGACCAGCGGAGCGCCGGTGCGCGTGAATCGCCAGACGAAGGGGAGCCGATGAGACTTCGTTCACGATCCGCGCTGGTGGAGTTCGCTGCTTGTCTCTCCTTTGTGGCCTCGGGCTGCCGCGTGGGACCGCAATATGTTCGGCCGGCCGCGCCGCTGGCGCCTGAGTTCAAGGAAGCTCTGCCGAGTAATTTCAAATCAACCGACGGATGGAAGGTAGCGCAGCCCAGCGATGCGAAATTGAAAGGCGACTGGTGGACACTGTTCAATGATCCTAAGCTGAATGAGCTCGAGGCGCAGATTGATCCGGCCAACCAGACGCTGAAGGAAGCGGAGGCAAACTTCCGTGCTGCGCGTGCTGCTATCCACTATTTCCGTGCCAATCTTGCGCCTACAGTTTCGGCGAATCCGGCCATTGGCGCGCTCCGGAATTCGGCGAACCAGCCTTACTTCAATAGGTCGGTCGCGAATAACGGAACTGGAGACTTCACGCTGCCGATTGATCTGAACTATGAGATAGATCTCTGGGGAAGAATCCGCCGCAGCATCACTCAATCCAGGGAAGAGGCGCAGGCGTCGGCGGCTGATCTTGAGTCTACCCGCCTGTCGTTGCACGCCGAGCTTGCCATCGACTACTTCAACCTGCGATCGGCTGATGCTCAGCGGAAGCTGTTGGACGACACGGTGAAGGCTTTCCAGGATGCGCTGCAGCTAACGGAAGACCGTTACGACGGCGGTGCGGCTCCGCTATCGGACGTTACGCAGGCGAGAACACAACTGCAGACGGCTCAGGTGCAGGCAACCGATGTGGACATCATGCGGGCGGATTATGAACATGCCATTGCGACCTTGATAGGCAAGGCTCCAGCGCAATTTGCGATTCCCCGCGTACCAGTCACTGTGGCAGGTCCGGTGATTCCGGTTATTCCTGGTGCGCTTCCCTCCCAACTATTGGAGCGGCGGCCGGATATTGCATCGCAGGAGCGGCGTATGGCGGCGGCCAATGAGCAGATCGGTATTGCTCAGGCGGCGTTCTACCCAACGCTGTCGCTTTCAGCCGCTGCGGGATTTACGGGAACGTCGGCAGTGAACTGGTTTACTTGGCCCAGCCGCTTCTTTGCTGTGGGACCGACCCTGTCGCAGACGCTGTTCGATCGTGGGAGAAGGAGAGCTGTCAGCGATATCGCGCGGGCAGATTACGACGGCACCGTTGCATCTTATAGACAAACAACTCTTACCGCGTTCCAGCAGGTGGAAGACAGCCTGAACGCATTGCATGGGTTGGAGGTCGAGGCTACACAGCAGCAGGCTGCGACAACGTCCGCCAGACAGTCGCTGGATTTGTTCAACACTCGCTACGAGGGCGGCGTCGATACGTATCTACAGGTTATTACGTGGCAGACCGCGCTGCTGCAGAATGAGCGAAACGATATTGACATCACCCGCCGGCGCCTTGAGGCGAGTGTTCTGCTGATCAAGGCGCTCGGCGGCGGTTGGGACAGCACGCAGCTTCCGCAGCAGCCCTAACGTTGCAATATGTCATGAGAGATGCTGCGGCGTCTATCCAAGCGCTTCGGCGATCGCCTTTCCTGCGGTGACGGTATCGGCTGTGCCGCCGATGTCGCGGGTGCGGAGAGACGGCACCGGCAATACCTCTTCTATTGCACGGAGGATTGCGGCGGCAGCATCCTCTTCGCCAAGGTGGTCAAGCATCATCGCTGCGGACCATATCTGCGCGACGGGATTAGCGACGCAAAGCCCGGCTATGTCGGGCGCTGAGCCGTGGACGGGCTCGAAGAGTGAAGGGAAGCGGCGCTCCGGATCGATATTGCCGGAGGGGGCTATTCCGATGGTTCCTGTGCAGGCGGGGCCCAGGTCCGAGAGGATATCGCCAAAAAGATTGGAGGCGACCACCACATCAAAGCGGTCGGGATTGAGGACGAAGTGCGCCGTGAGGATGTCAATGTGGTACTTGTCCCAGGTGATCTCTGGATACTGCTTCGCCATGGCTTCGACGCGCGTATCCCAGTAGGGCATGGTGATGGAGATACCGTTCGATTTTGTTGCGGAGGTCAGGTGCTTCTTGGGCCGGCGCTGTGCCAGCTCGAAGGCGAACTTCAGGATGCGATCGATTCCGGTGCGCGTCATGATGGTCTCCTGGATGACGACCTCACGCTCGGTGTCGGCGAAGATCTTGCCTCCGATGGAGGAGTATTCGCCTTCGGTGTTTTCGCGCACGACGAAGAAATCGATGTCTCCGGGTTTGCGTCCGGCGAGAGGGCACTGGATTCCCGGCATCAGGCGTACGGGGCGCAGGTTCGCGTACTGATCGAACTCGCGCCGGAACTGGATCAGCGATCCCCATAGAGAGATATGGTCCGGCACTTTGGCGGGCCAGCCGACCGCGCCGAAGAAGATGGCATCATGGCTGCCGATCTGCTGCTTCCAGTCCTCGGGCATCATCCGTTGGTGCTTCAGGTAGTAGTCGCAGGAGGCGAAGTCAAACTCGTCCAATTGCAGCGTGAAGCCGAACTTCCTTGCAGCGGCTTCGAGCACACGCACGCCTTCCGGCACGACCTCCCTGCCGATTCCGTCGCCGGGGATGACGGCGATTCTATATGTGCGGCTCTGATTTTCAGGCGTGGGCATGCAGACTGCTCCTTCAGAAGAGATGAGGTTTGTTTAGTGACTATTCGTCGAAGACGGCGATAGGAGTCTCTGGATCAAGTACCTGGTTCACTCGATAGAGATCGAGTGTGCCTGACCAGCGGGCTACGGCCATGGTTCCCACCGCAGTACCAATTGTATTGGTGAGGGCGCGCGCTTCAGACATAAATCGATCGATACCGAGGATAAGGACCATACCTGCGACTGGTATCTTGCCAAGCGAGGTGAGAGTGGCTGCCAACGTGATGAATCCTGAGCCGGTGACACCGGCTGAGCCTTTGGAAGCAACCATCAATACTCCGAAGAGGACCAGCAGGTCGGTCAGAGTGAGATGAGTGTTGGTGGCCTGAGCGATAAAGATAGCCGCCATCGTGTAGTAGATGCACTGGCCGTCCGGGTTGAAGACGATTCCTGCAGGGACGACTAGGCCTACTGTCGACCGTGCACAGCCGATGGTTTCGAGCTTGAGCATCAGTTGTGGAAGGACGGACTCGGACGAACTGGTTCCGATGACTGTGACGATCTCGTCTTTGAGGTAGCGGAGGAAACGCCAGAGGCTGAACCCTGAATAACGGGCGATCAGGCCGAGGACGATCGCGATAAACAGGAAGCAGGTGGTGTACATAGTCAGCATCAGCTTGCCGAGAGACAGGATGGAGGCAAAGCCGTATTTGCTGACGGTGAATGCCATAGCACCGAGTGCAGCGATCGGCGCAAACTGCATGATGATTCCGACGATACGGAACATCGCTTTTGCAAGGAGGTCCAGTATCTTGACTAGCGGCACTACTTCGTCGCCCATACGAGCCAGCGCCACCCCGAAGAGGATCGCGAAGAAGAGAATAGGAAGCACGTCGTTCTTCGCAAGCGAATCGACTGCACTATCGGGAATGATGTGTAGGAAAAATTCGCTGATCGACTGCGGTGGACCGGCTGCTACGTAGGTTGAGAGCGCTTTGGTGTCCAAAGTCGTGGGATCGACGTTCATGCCGACTCCCGGACGAACGATGGAGACCACGCCCAGCCCTATGAGGAGCGCGAAGGTAGAGACTACCTCAAAATAGATGAGCGATTTGATTCCGACCCGACCGAGATCGGCGAGATTCTCCATGCGGGCGATGCCCAAGATGACGGTCAGCAGGATGACCGGGGCAAACACCATTTTAATCAGCTTGACGAACCCTGTAGCGAGAGGCTGAAGCTGGAGCCCGACAGTAGGCGAGAAGAGCCCGATCAGTATTCCAATGACAACAGCGACAAGGACCTGGAGGTACAGGGAGCGCGAAAGAAGTCTCATTTGTTTCATCACTTCTTTGTAAAGAGAGAAGGTACAGGACGGCGTCCGAGCCGTTTCCGGAGTCACCGAAGGATATAACGGTGGATTCTATCTTGTCGCCTATCACCTTCAACTTAGGGCTGTGACGAATTGTGAATGGCTGTTTCTCGCAGGACAGACATTCCATCTGATTGAGAGTATTGGTGTGTGGCGGCCATGTTGTCTTTGAGTCCAGCGGCATCGTGTTCCGGGCAAACCTAACACGTGCGTGAGCGCCGTTTTGCGGCGAAATTGCGCCGATGTATGCACCCGGCAGAGCGTTTAATAGGCTTATGGGGATTCAGAAGCCCAAGTGGGCGCTTGCTGTACTTTTTCTTGTCGATGGAACGGGATTTGGATTGTGGGCGGCGCACGTTCCAGTCTTCAAACAGAATCTGCATCTGACGAACGGCGCACTCAGCACGGTCCTGCTGAGCCTAGTTGGCGGGGCGATTGTGACCATGCCGATGGTCGGGCATCTGATCTCTCACTTCGGGAGCAGGAAGGTCGTGCGGGTGGTCTCGCTGGCCTATGTGGCGATGCTGGCGTGCGTGGCGCAGGCGAACTCGCACGCGATGCTGGTGGCGTGCGCGGGGCTGTTCGGGGGAGCGAAGGGGGCATTCGATGTGTCGGTGAATGCGCAAGCAGCGGCGCTGGAGAGCCACTACCACCGGTCGAGCCAGAGCCTGCTACAGGGTTGCTGGAGCCTGGGCGGGTTGTTCGGTGCGGGTGTCACGAGTCTGCTGCTGAAGCATGGCCAGACATTGCGATTCAACCTGTCGACGGGCTCCGTAGTGCTTGCTATCGGAGTGCTCGCCGTGCTGCGGCTCCTGGTAACGGAAAAACACGGACATCGTGAGGCGGACAGGAAGAAGGGCTTCATGCTGCCGGATGCTCCTGTGCTGCGCCTGGCCACGATCGCCTTCTTCGGATTGTTTGCTGAGGGCGCGATTGGGGACTGGGCTGCGGTGTATCTGCGATCAAATATGGGAGCAACGCTTTCTCTTGCAGCTGCGGGATATGCCTCGTATGCCATTGCCATGGCGTGCGGAAGGTTCGCAGGCGACTGGTTTGTCCGCAGATTCAGCCATGGAGCTATTCTGACAGGAAGCGGCGCGCTGATTGCGTTCGGATTTGGATGCACGCTGCTCTCTCCATCCATTCGCGTTGCTGTCCTTGGTCTGGTGCTGACCGGGATGGGAATTGCGAATGTCTTTCCGGTGGTTGTGACGCTGGTGGGGAGGAGCACAAAGATGGCTACGGCGCCAGCCATCTCCGCGCTGTCGACGATTGGGTACTTCGGCTTTCTGGCGGGGCCTCCGCTCATCGGATGGCTGGCGGTGCTGATGGGGCTTGAGCGCGCTCTCGGAATGGTGGTCCTGGCAGGCGCGGTCGTCGCAGCCGGGCCGATCCTGCTGGCGATGAATCATCGCGAGACACAGGTGGAGGCCGGCGTATGAAGATCAATCATCCAGAGAGGAAGCGACTTCAGATTTAGATGGTGGTCTGCAGTTCCGATTGAGACGCAGCAGGCTTGAGGAGAGGTGCAAGCCAGTGGCCCGTGTGAGAGGCAGGATTAGCAGCAATCTCCTCCGGAGTGCCGACGGCGACCACCTGGCCTCCGCGGCTGCCGCCTTCGGGGCCCATATCGATGATCCAGTCGGCAGACTTGATGACGTCAAGGTTGTGTTCGATCACCAGCAGAGAGCCGCCACCCTCAATGAGCTTGCGGAACGCAGCCAGGAGCTTCGCCACATCGTCGAAGTGCAGTCCGGTAGTGGGTTCGTCGAGGATGTAGAGCGTGCGGCTGCGCGCCTTTGCCGCAGCATCATTTCCGTTGGAGCGAGCCATCGCCGATCGTGTGGTTGCAAGGTGCGAGGCCAACTTGACGCGCTGGGCTTCGCCGCCCGACAGCGTTGTGGCCGACTGGCCGAGGCGCACGTACCCAAGCCCGACTTCATCGAGCACATAGAGCTTGTCCACGATCTTGGGATGGCCGGCGAAGTAGACCAAGGCTTCCTTGACCGTCATGTTCAGCACATCGTGAATGTTCTTACCTTTGTAGCGAATATTGAGAATGGAGGGTTTGTAGCGGGTGCCGTTGCACTCTTCGCAGGGAAGCTCAACGTCAGCCAGGAACTGCATCTCCACCGTCACCGTGCCGTCACCTTCACACACATCGCACCGTCCGCCCGGAACGTTGAAAGAGAAGTGACCGGCAGTGAGCGCACGGCGCTTTGCATCCGGCTGCGCCGCAAAGAGGGCGCGGATGTCATCAAACGCCTTGATGTAGGTGACGGGATTGGAGCGAGGAGTGCGCCCGATAGGGGACTGGTCAACCAGCACAACGTCGTTCAAATGCTGGGTGCCGGAGAGCTCGCGGTAGAGTTGGGTGGGATCAACGCCGTCATGGCTGGTTTCCTGCCCCAATGCCTGTACCAGCGCACGGTGAAGGACCTGATGGACGAGCGTAGATTTTCCCGAGCCAGAGACGCCAGTCACACAGACGAGCATGTTCAGCGGAATCTCGACATCGACTCCGCGTAGGTTGTGAATACGGGCGCCCGTAAGCTTCAGGCGTTCGCGGCCGGGCTCGCGCCGATTTTTAGGAACCCCAATGTTCGCTCGACCTGAGAGATATTTGCCGGTGATCGAGTTCGGATTCGCGGAGACCTGCGCGACTGTGCCGCTGGCCAGCAGTTGTCCGCCGAGTTCGCCTGCGCCGGGGCCGAGATCAAGCAGGTGATCGGCAGAGCGTATTACGTCAGGATCATGCTCGACGACCAGGATCGTGTTACCGAGATCGCGCAGCTCTTCCATGATGTGAATGAGGCGCGCGGTGTCACGGGTGTGCAAGCCGATGGATGGCTCATCGAGCACGTAGAGCGCACCTACAAGGCGCGAGCCCAGTGATGTGGCAAGCTGGATGCGCTGAGACTCTCCACCCGAGAGCGTGGAGGAGAGGCGGTCGAGCGTCAGGTAATCGAGTCCTACCTGATCGAGAAAGTGAATGCGCTGACGGACTTCTTCAAGAACCTTGCCCGCGATCTCACCCTGCGCCGGAGTGAGCTGCAGGGAGTTGAAGAAATCGCGCGCTCCAATGACCGTGAGCGAGGCTACTTCGCAGATGTTCCTGTCATTGATAAGAACAGCGCGAGCCTCTGCCCGCAATCGCTGACCTCGGCAATCCGGACAAGTGGCATATCCGCGATACTTCGAGAGGAAGACGCGAACGTGCAGCTTGTACTTCTTCTGCTCAAGCGCATTGAAGAAGCCGCGAATGCCGGGAAACGATCCGGAGCCGTCTTCGATAAAGCGCTGCTGCTCCGGAGTGAGGTCGTACCAGGGAACGTCTGTGGGAACCCCGGCGGCCTTGGCGGCACGCAGCATCTCGGTCTGGTGCGGGCGATACTTCGTGGTGGTCCAGGGTGCGACGGCGCCCTGCGCGAGCGTCTTCGACTTGTCCGGAATAATAAGGTTGGGGTCGAAGTCGATGGTATTGCCGAAACCCTGGCAGCGTGGGCAGGCGCCGTACGGGTTGTTGAAGGAGAAGAGCCGAGGCTCAGGCTCTCGGTAAGCACGGTGGCAGGTCGTGCACTCGAAGGCAGCAGAGAAGCGAAGGGTGCGGGATTCGCCTTCACCCTCGCGAGGCACAGTCATGAAGCGCACTTCGCCCGATTCGCGATAGCCCGTCTCGATAGCATCGACAAGGCGCGAGCGGATGTCGGGTGAGAGCGCGAGACGATCGACCAGAACAAAGATGGGTTGCGAAAAGTCGAGTTCCAACAGAGATTCCGGAGTCGAAAACTCAACGATGCTGCCGTTTTGGAAGAGGCGGTTGTAGCCACGGCGGCGCAGCTCCGTCAGGCGCTCCTTGAGGGTGTCGGTAAGATCGAGGGACGGGGCAGGCCTGATAGCTTTCGTTGCCTTCTTTGCGGGAGTCTTCTTTGGTTTAGAAGCTTCGACATTGGCGTCCGTAGACGCAGTCTGCATTGGTTCGAGCTTCACTTCAGCCCTGATGATCGGGAAGAGAGCGTAGACGCGGGTGCCTTCGGGTAAAGTAAACAGCGTGGAGACGATCTCGTCGACAGTGTCGATTTTGACGATGCCTCCGCAGTGCAAGCAGGTGACGGTTCCGCAACGAGCGTAGAGCAGACGCAGGTAATCGTAGATCTCGGTTGCAGTGGCGACTGTGGAGCGCGGATTGCGCGTCTGGTTTTTCTGCTTGATGGCGATAGCCGGAGCAAGGCCGTCGATGTGGTCCACGTCCGGCTTCTCGATTCTCTCGAGGAATTGACGAGCGTAGGCGGACAGCGACTCTACATACCGGCGCTGGCCCTCAGCGTAGACAGTGTCGAAGGCGAGGGAGGACTTTCCAGAGCCCGACACGCCGGAGACCACCGTCAGGGCGTTATGTGGAATATCTACGTCTACGCCCTTCAGGTTGTGGGTCCGGGCTCCGCGAATGGTGATCTGGTTCAGGTTCTGTTCGGGCGTCTGGGTGCTCATGGCCAAACTTCTATTTTCAGGCATTTGAGCCCGGAGCGCGAGTTAACTCACGCAGAAGGCGCAGCGGGAGCCCGGATGAACTGGCCTATGTTGTTGAATAGCAACGCCGTCTATGGGGGTGGAGATCTCCGTTCAAGGGCAGCTCTGTCCCACCTTGCTGAATCTGCCGCAGCAGCATAGGCGGTTTGGATGAACTCGAGCAGGGCTTGGTCGGGAGAAGGCTGGCGGCGCAGGTCTTCGTATTTGAAGATGAACTCTCCCAGGCTGTTATCCCAGGACGCGGGTGCGGGAAGGATCTTCTTTTCCGAGAGACCTTCGGGAACAGGAGCGGCGTAGCAGTAGAAAGCTGCAGTGCCATATCCGCCGTTTCCAGGCCAGAAGCCTGCCGAGATGACCTCGTGGGAGTAAGCCTCCCGCTGGATGGAATCGGCACCCTGACGCGGTGGTGCGGGCCGGCCGGAAAAGCGCGTGACCGCAAGATCAAAGCTGCCCCAGAAGAAGTGAATTGGGCTCACCTTTCCCAGGAAGCCCGGAGCCCATGAACGGAAGACCTTCTCTGTGCTGCGGAGCGCCTGCCAGAAGTGATGCGCATACTCTGCGTCGTAGGCGTGATGTACCGTGTCCTGATCGAAGCGGATCGGATTTTGTACCTCCACCGGCATCGGCCATATCTTCACCGATATACCAAGAGAATCCAAGGCTCGGAGATATGCGCGATAGAAGTCCGCGACTGGCATAGCCGTGAGCGCGAGGAACTCCTCCTTTCCTGATCCCATACGCATGCGCAGTACATGCTTTAGGAAGTCGAACTCGATATCGAGAACGTCATCCTTATATTCAATCGCTGACGTTCCCAAGCCGTGTGCCGTGACATAGAGAGGTACGTTCCACCAGTGGTTCTGCAGGGGCGTAAGGGCAAGGCGTGTCTTTCCGACGATCTGTGTCCACATGTGCAGCGTTTCTGCTGTCTGGGACCAGGCGTTCCATTGCAGTTCGGGCCATGCCTCATTGCTCATAAGACCTCAGTCTCTATCGGGAGCAAATATAAAAAAGGAAGTTACCGGGCTCAGCGGAGGAAACCGGAGCTTGCCCGCCCGGCTTTCCGCTTTACGGACGAGCCTCGTAGACGATATTAAAGGGAGTCTCCGCGGCGCGACGGAAGCTGCTGAATCCAGCCGATCTAACGACATCGCGAATGCGTTCTTCACCCGCTTGCGCCCCCAGGCAGAGTCCGACCTCCTGTGAGCGAGAGCAGGGGGTACACAGCAATGTTGAGAACGAGTAGAAGGTTCGGCCGATGGGGTTGAGATTATCCTTAAGATCATTGTTGGCGAACGGCTCGACGATCATCCATGTGCCATCCTTGCGTAGCGATCCCAGCACATGCCGGGCTGCGCCAGCCGGATCGCCCATATCGTGCAGGCAGTCGAACATGGTGACGAAGTCGTAGTCAGTTCCGGGATATTCCTTTGCCGGGGCAACTTCAAAGTTCACATTGCCGGAGACGCCCTGCGTGGTTGCTCTTTCCCGAGCACCTGCGACGGACTGATCGTGATAATCGAAGCCGATAAATCGAGAGTTGGGGAAGGCGCGCGCCATCAGAAGGGTAGAGGCACCTTTGCCGCATCCCACGTCGGCGACCATCGCGCCGGATTCTAGCTTCTCCTGTACGCCATTCAGCGAGGGTATCCAGGAGCTTAGCAGGTGAGCGGTGTAGCCGGAGCGGAAGAAGCTCTCGCATCCATGAATGACGTCTTCGTGGTGCTCGTTCCAGCCCATTCCTGCACCAGTGCGGAAGGATTCGGTGATGCGGGGAACGGCCGAAAGTGCGCCGAGAGCAAGCTCGAATGCTCCGGGAAGATAGGCGGGGCTGGTCTCGTCAGCCATCGTGAAGGCCTGCTCTTCGCTGAGACTGAACTTCCTGGTGGCCTCGTCGTAGGTGACGTAGCCTCCTGCCGCCTGTGATGCGAGCCATTCGCGAACATACCGCTCGTCGGTTCCGGTTTTGCGAGCGAGTTCTTCCGAGGTCATCGGGTGCGAGGCCAGAGTCTTGTAAAGGCCCAGCCTTTCTCCAATGACAACCATGCCCGCATGCGTAGCTCCACCGAGATCGTCGATAAAGTGCCCTACAAATGCATTGAGTTTGTCAGTGTCGAGTGCCATGAATGTGCACCTCCTGGGGAGGGTCATCATTCTAGTCCCTGCAGGCACTCAGCGGCCCTCAGGCTCGGGACGGCAGAAGCAGATATTTCGCAAAACTGAAGATTCACGCCCACCGTGCACGCAATAAGCACTGCTCCCGGCCGGTATGGCACACAGAAGGCGCTGAGAACAAACGGGATCGCGCTACGCTGTTTCCGGCTGAGGCCGAATGATCTCGATCATCAGCAGGCAGGCCCCGATGACGATAGCTGAGTCGGCGAAGTTGAAGTCAGGCCAATGGTAGGGCCCAAGATGGAAGCCGATGAAGTCGATGACGTAGTGATAGACGATACGGTCGTAGAGGTTACCGACGGCCCCCCCAAGGATCAGCGCAAGCGCGATGCAGGTCAGATTGAGGCACCTGCAGGAGCGCATCAGCATAAGGCCGACGACGAAGACAGCGGCGACGGAGAAGAAGATGAGCCCGCGACGGACCAGGTCGGGCGAGGCAGTGTCAGCGAGGAAGCTGAAGGCTGCTCCGGTGTTGAGGACATGGGTGATGTTCAGGATGCCGGGGATGACGGTATGTGAGCGGCCGATGGGAAGCCGGTGGCTGATGAACTTCTTGCTGACGTGATCAGCGATGGCAACGAAGGCCGAGAGCGCGAGCAGGAGAGGGAAGTAGAAGCTCCTCCGATTGGCTGGCTGACGGGGCTTTGGATCGAACTCGGTCGGCGGGTACTCGTAGCGCTCGGGCATTTTAGGGGCTGACTCCGTTTGGTACCTCAGCGGCCAAAGCCGCAGGAAAAGCATTCAGAATGAGGGCACGGCACAAAGGCATGCCCTTTGATCGGAACAGTTATTGGCGATTCGCGGAAGCTACATACTGAGGATACTCGATGGCGTCGAGAGCTTCCGCGCAGCGCAGGCAGACGGTGGGATACCGGCTGTCGTTCCCCACATCGCGGGTGTACCGCCAGCAGCGCTCGCACTTCGTTCCTGTAGCTACCCTCGCCAGAATTCCGGTGGTCGTCTCCATCGCGTTGTCGGAGCTTTCTTTGAGGGTCACGGCGGACACGTTCATTAGCTCCGGAAGGCTGGCTTCATACCGCATCAGCAGGTCGCGCGTGGACTCATCCAGATCGGTGGTGAGGATCTCCAGTGAGGCTTCAAGAGCTTTGCCGATCAGCTTTTCGTTGCGGCCCTCTTCCAGGGCCTTCATCGCCATAGCACGGATTCCGAGCAGCCGTCTCCAGTCCTCCTCAATCTGCCGGAGATTGGTTATGCCGAGATCATCGAGGTCCTGGAAGAGCGCCAGGTGCACGCTGGCTTCGCGGCCTTCAACCTTCGGCAGCGACTGCCAGACCTCATCGGCGGTGAAGCTCAGGATAGGAGCGACGAGCCGGGTGAGCGTCTCGGCGATGTGCCACAGCGCCGTCTGCGCGCTGCGGCGAGCCGGATGATTCGGCGCAAAGGTGTAGAGGCGATCCTTGAGGACATCGAGGTAGAGCGCGCTCAGGTCCGTGTTCGTGAACTCGTTGAGAGCGTGATAGGCGCGGTGGAACTCGAACTCGTCGTAGGCGCGGCGTATCTTGCGGTCCAGCTCGGCGAGCCGGGCAAGGATGTACTGATCTAGAGGTTCGAGCTTCGCGAAATCTCGTACCGCATCCGTGGAAGGCGTGAAGTCGTGCAGGTTCCCGAGAAGGAAACGGAAGGTGTTGCGCAGCTTGCGATAGTTGTCGCTGACGCGCTGCATCAGGTTCTCGCTGGCGGCTACGTCCTCGCGGAAGTCGACAGACGCGACCCACAGCCGGACGATCTCGCCGCCCAGCCGCTTGGCGATATCGACCGGATCCACGCCGTTGCCCAGGGACTTCGAGAACGCGCGGCCCTGCTCGTCCAGAGTCCAGCCGGAGGTGGCAACCATCTTGTACGGCGCCCTTCCGCGCACCGCAACCGAGGTCAGGATGGAGGAGTGGAACCAGCCGCGGTGCTGATCGCCGCCCTCCGTGTAGAGGTCGGCGGGCCAGTGCAGCTCCGGCTCGACGTCGAGTACGGCATGCCAGCTCGCGCCGGACTCAAACCACACGTCGAGAATGTCCATCTCCTTGCGAAACTCCGTACCTCCGCACGAGGCGCACGTTGTCCCGGCAGGGAGCAGCGCCGAGACGTCATGGGCGTACCAGGCGTCCGCGCCTTCTTTATGGAACAGCTCAACAACGCTCCTGTTGACAGCTTTGTCGTTCAGCGGAGTGTGGCACTTCTCGCAGAGAAAGACGGTGATGGGCACGCCCCAGATGCGCTGACGCGAGATGGTCCAGTCGGGCCGCGTGGCGATCATGTTGGAGATGCGCTCCTGCCCCCAGGCCGGATCCCACTTCACGTTCGCAATCTCGTCGAGCGTGCGCTGACGGAAGGTGGTCGGGGAGCCGTCGGGATTCTGCATCGGCGTCTCCATCGAGATGAACCACTGTTCCGTGGCGCGGAAGATGACGGGGTTGTGGCAGCGCCAGCAGTGCGGGTAGGAGTGGTTGATCTCGCTGAGCCCCATCAGGGCTCCACGCGAGCGGACTAGCTCGATGATGGCTGGGTTCGCTTTGAAGACCTGCAGGCCATCGTACTCGGGAAGCCCGTTGCGAAGCCGTCCTGCGCTGTCGACATCGCAGGTCTGGGGAAGGCCGTAGCGGGTGCCGGTGGCGAAGTCGTCCGGGCCGTGTGCCGGGGCGGTATGGACGGCGCCGGTGCCCTGCTCGGTGGTGACGTAGTCGGCGTTGACGCCGAGGATCTCGCGGTCCAGGAAGGGGTGGCGGAAGGTGACGCGATCCAGCCGGTCACCCTTGAATCGGGCGATCTCCTTTGCCTCGGTCAGTCCACAGGCCTGGCGCGTCGCCTCTGCAAGAGCTTCCGCGATGATGTAGACGTTCCCCTCGGTGTTCTTCAGGGCAACGTAGTCCAACTCGGGGTTGAAGGCTACGGCAAGCGATGCCGGCAGGGTCCAGGGCGTCGTTGTCCAGATGATGGTGGAGACGGGAAGTCCGGCAAGAGCTGGATCGATGGCTGCAGGGTCGCTGGTCAGTTTATAGCGCACATAGATCGAGGGCGAGGTGTGCATCTCGTACTCGATCTCGGCCTCTGCCAGAGCCGTCCTGTCGTGGACGCACCAGTAGACCGGCTTCAGACCCTTGTAGACGAAGTCATTCTCGAAAAAGTTGTAAAAGGTCTCGACGATGGCCGCCTCGTAGGCGTGCGACATCGTCAGGTAGGGATTGTTCCACCGTCCGAAGACCCCGATCCGCTCAAACTGCGACCGCTGCAGATCCACGTACTTCTGGGCGTACTCGCGGCACGCCTTTCGCACGGCAAGGGGATCCATCTCCAGCTTCTTGCGGCCAAGCTGCTCGTCCACCTTGATCTCGATCGGGAGACCATGACAGTCCCATCCCGGAACGTACGGTGAATCGTATCCCGCCATGGTCTTGGTCTTGACGACAAAATCCTTGATGCACTTGTTCAGCGCATGCCCCAGGTGGATGGCGCCGTTGGCGTAAGGGGGCCCGTCGTGGAGGATGTATTTGGGTGCGCCAGCGCGTGCCGACCGAATCTGACTGTAAATGTCCTGCTTCTGCCAGGCTTCCAGACGAATCGGCTCGTTCACCGGAAGATTGGCCTTCATGGCAAAGGGGGTCTGGGGCAGATTCAGGGTCGACTTCAGGGGCTTCGCCTGAGGTTCGGTGTGGGTGTTCTCGGGCTTGCTCGCAGTTACGTCCGGCATTTGTTTCCTTTGGCTCGCTTTTCAGGATCCGATCGTATCTATTGTATCCGCCAGCTGTATCCGCCAGCCGGATGTGGGAGCGCTGCGGTAACTGCCGGTGCTTGTGATTACAAGATGGAGACATACTTCCGCAAGAATTGCGAGACGATAAGGCTATGCTGCGCGTCCAATCAGACGAGCGTAACGGGGCCAATCTTTGTAGAATATTCCCGGAGCCAGTTGCCCTGCCTTCGCAGAACAGATACACCGAGCCGGCGCAGACCGGAAGAGATAGGGAGACAGTTTGATTTCCCGGGAATACGGCGGCAAGATGGAACAGACCTCTTGCGGTCGTCGAGGCACAGCAGCTCAAATGGCGAATACGTGGCTGAATTCAACGGATGAGGAAACCAGGGAAGCAGGCCCAATCCTGCAGCCGCTGGAGGATGCACCAAAGCTGAACGAAGAGACGGAAGGCTCGATGTGGGCCTCGCTCGTCGCGAACCTCCGCGACCTCTTCAACCCGGTCAAGCAGGCTCCGCTTCAGCTTGAGTCCAAACCGGTCGAATCGGATCTTGTCATTGAAGAAGAAGGCGTCTTCACGTCGCTGAAGAACAGCATTATGGACGTCTTCTTCCCGAAGAAGCTTCCGCCGCTGGTACTGGAGTCGAAGCCAATCGCGGTCCCGGACCTGCTGAAGACAAGGCAGGACCCGAAGGCGACCGGCAGCGCCATCGCAATCTATGCGCTGCTCTTCCTGCTCTTTGCGTACATGGTTCACAAGAAGATTCCCTTCGCAGCTCCCGTCAAACAGCCTGAGCTGACCAATGTGACGATTCCACCGCTTGCCCCAATGAAGGCAAAGTCCATGGGGGGTGGTGGAGGCCAGCGCGGACCGACTCCGGTGACCAAGGGCACTCCTCCAAAGTTCGCGGAGACGCAGATCGTTCCTCCCAAGGCCCCTCCGCTGCAGGAGCCGAAGATCAAGATCGAGCCAACGGTCGAAGTCCAGAAGGACGTCCACATGGCCTCCAGCATTCCGCAGATCGGCGTAGCCAACTCGCCACTGGTAGGAATGTCGATGGGCAACGGCTCTGGTACTGGACTTGGCTCGGGGAGTGGCTCTGGTATCGGCCCGGGTTCGGGTGGAAATACCGGCGGGGGGCCTAAGCGGATCGGCGGCGGTGTATCGGCGCCTCAGCTGATCTACTCGGTTGAGCCGGAGTTCTCGGAAGAAGCCCGGAAGGCGAAGGTCGCCGGCAATGTTCTCGTCAATCTGTGGGTTGATACGAACGGGCTTCCCAGCCATGTTCGCGTAATCCGTGGCGTCGGGATGGGACTGGATGAGAAGGCGGTCGAGGCTGTAAAGCAGTATCGCTTCAAGCCCGCCATGGAGAACGGCAAGCCGGTTCTGGTAGAGCTGAATGTCGAGGTAAACTTCCAGATCTTCTAATTTTGAAACAAAAAGATGGGCCTGCCGTTATGGCAGGCCCATCTTTTTTGAGCTCCGTCAGGCGGCCTGAACTGCATGGCCCGACTGGACGGTAAGCGCGTTCCCGGCGCGAGCCATCTTGACGCTGTTGGAGCGCAGGCGAAAACGATCCACCTGCTCCTCCAGAGTGACGGCGGTTGTGCGCAGCGACTCGATTCCTGAGGCGGTGGTTGCCATACCTGCAAGGTTCTCGTTGCTGAGCGAGTGAATGGAGTCCAGGCTCGCCGACGACTGGTCGGCCGCGGCTGCCTGCTGCGAAGCTGCAATTGCAATCTGGGTGATCATCTTGTCGACGCGCTCGGCCATTCCGATGATCCGCTCCAGGGCCTCTCCGGCCTGGTTGGTGGTCAACACGCCCTGCTGCACCGTTCCCGTGCCACTCTCCATGCTGGAGATGGCGACGCGTGTGCGGTCCTGAATCTCCTGGATCATCGTAGCGATCTCACCGGTAGCCTGGGCTGTGCTTTCGGCCAGGCGGCGGACCTCGCCTGCAACGACAGCGAATCCGCGACCGTGATCGCCTGCGCGAGCTGCCTCGATAGCTGCATTGAGGGCAAGAAGATTGGTTTTGCGGGCTATCTCGTCAATGACGGTAACAATCTGCGAAATGCGCTTCGAATCCTCACCCAGCAGACCGACGGTTGAGGATGTCTCGCTCACTGCGGAGGCGATAGAGTGCATCGAGCCGAGCACCTGCTTGACGATATCGCCGCCATCGCGCGCCGTCTGCGCTGCACTGCGGGCCGTCTCAGCCGCGGACTGCGTGTGACGCGACACCTCTGCTATCGAAGCCGACATCTCCTGCATGGCCGTTGCAGCCTGTTGCGTCTGCTGGCTCTGCTGGTCGATGCGGCGGTGGATCTGATCAGAGGCCGAGCGCATGGAGGCCGTGCTGCCCGTCAGCGCGCCGGCAGTCTCAACCACGGTTCCGATGATGGAGCTGAGATTGGACTGCATCTTCTGCATGGCGCGTGCCAGCGTACCAATCTGATCGCTGCCGTACAGATGACTCAGCTCGTCGCCCGTCAGATCGCCGCCGGCGATAGCATCCGCACGCTCGGCGACCAGGTCGATGGAGCGGGTGATGCGCCGGGAAAGCAGAAACGAGATGCAGCCACCCACGAGGGCTCCGATGATGGTTGCGATCCAGAGGGTCCACAGAGTGGAGCTGTTCGCGTGCTGCAACTGCGAGATCTCCAGATCGGCCTGTGTCATCTGGGAATCACCAAGATCGCCCGTCATTGAAAACATTGATTTCTCAAGCGGGAGCACCTGGTTCTGGAAGATGTCGTATGCCTGCGCCGTGCCCTGAGAGGTCTTAGTCTCGTTGAGCTGCTCGACCTTCTCTTCAAGAGACTTCAGCGAGTTGAGCCCCGTTGCGATCTCATGGATTCGTGTAGTGTCATAGCCAAGATTGTTGCTCTCGGCATATTTCGTGAGCTTGTTCATTGAGCCGTCGGCCTGCGAAAGATACTGCTGGCGGGCGTGACGGAAGGTGGCCGAGGACGTCGGATCGATGCCGAACAGCATGTACGATTCAAGCGCATGGATGCTGTAGAGCATCTGCAACCGGAGATCGCGCGTTGCTGCATTGATCGGGATATGCTGCGTTGTGGCACTCGCGGCGAGGCGATTTGCCTCCTGAATCCGCATGGTTGCCGTAAAGGCGCTTAAGAGCATGGCGAAGATCAGAGCGCCTGTCGCCAGGCCAAGTTTCTGTTCGAGTTTCATGAGTCTTCCCGTCGCAGAGTGGATTTGAAATTGTGGTTGGCCGTCGGCTTCAGACGATCGCTTATTGTGCGGCGAAGTTGACGTCCACCGTCATGCTGGTGGTGTCTGCTGCGGGCTCGAAGCGCCAGCGACGTACGGCCTCCTGCGCAGCGCTGCCCAGCAGGGCGTGGCCGGACTCCACCTTTGCGTCGGTCACAGATCCATCCGGTGCAACCGTCAGTTGCAGCACAACAACGCCACCGACGTGCATGCGGCGTGCGAGCTCGGGATAGACCGGTGCAACCTTGCTGACGATGGTGCGGCGTCCCGCGGCCAGAGCCGTGCTGGAACCAGCTGCAAGCAAGGCTAAGAGAACGAGCGAGCAGAGAGAACGGCGAGAGAGTAACAAAGGAGTGCCTCCAAAAATTGAATTTCAGAGGCTGTATCGGCAGAAATTGCGTTCGGCTTTAGAGTCCGGCCAGCACAGGAGCTGGAACCTCGGTAAAGGTAAGGTTGTCGGCCGGGCTTCCGGTGCGCTGTTTCCAGTTGAGGAAGAGCGTTCCGTAGCTGTCAGTGATGCAGGTTGCAGGATCGATGCGGAGAGCGCTCAGCGTCTGGTCGATCCAGTCAGTAGGTCCTTCGATCTCTGCATAGGTGCCGATTGGGGTCTCATCGATGACGACATGACCGGAAGGCGCGGAGGCGTCTGCCCACTCGGTCCGGTACTTCTCGTAGGTAAATACCGGTTGATAGCCAAGGTGTTCGAAGATAGAGGCCAGAGCGTCGCCGTCGGCGAGCGTCGTCTCCGTTTCAATTCTCACTTTATAGCGGGAAGAGCTCGGCGCGCTCTGCGGATCAGCGAGGCGCTTGTGCGTCACCGTGTACGTATCGCCGTATTGGCGAATCCGGAGGATCTCGGTGCGGGAGCGCAGTTCGCGCGAAGGCGTGTCATAGAGCGTGTTGTGCTCGAAGGTGCGCGGAGTTTGCATGTGGAAGCCAAGCTCGCGAAGGCGGGACTGGAGAGCCTGTGGATCGTCGACGGGGAGCTTGAGTTCAATCTCAGCATTCGCCATGGTGTGAGTATACGGCGGCCTTCCGAGGAACGCGGACGGTAGGATGGAGGTATGTCCGGTGGAAAAACAGAGCGCCTGAAGGGCGAGCAGGGAATCGCCCGCGCCGCAGAGATTCTGCGCAGTGGAGGTACTGTCGCCTTCCCGACAGAGACCGTTTACGGGCTTGGAGCCAATGCGCTTGATCCGGCGGCAGTTGCGAAGATCTTCGCCGCCAAGGAGCGGCCCGGCTGGGACCCCGTGATCGCGCACGTCAGCGAGCGCGGAATGGTCGATCGCATCGCGGAGGTTTCTCCGGCAGCCGAACGCCTGATGGAGGCATTCTGGCCGGGGCCACTGACGCTGCTGCTTCCGCGGAAGGGAACTGTCCCGGATTCGGTCACGGCTGGCCGGCGCCTGGTCGGCGTGAGAATGCCGGCGCATCCTCTTGCGCTGGCGCTGATTCGTCAAGCGGGCCTCCCGATCGCTGCTCCGAGCGCGAACCGTTTTGGGCGGACCAGCCCGACCTCTGCGGCTCACGTCCTTGCGGACCTCGATGATCGGATCGATGCTGTTCTGGATGGTGGGCCGACGAGCGTCGGGGTTGAGTCGACCGTAATCGGACCGTCGGAGGATGGTTCAGGATGGCTGATCTATCGACCCGGCGGAGTCTCAAAGGAGGCGCTGGAGCGCGTTCTTGGTGCGGGCACAGTCGCTATTTTTCGTCCGACGGAGCTGCAGGGCACGCCTGACAGCCTGCCGTCGCCAGGCGTCGGAATTCGGCATTATGCTCCGCGGGCTCGGCTCGTTCTTGTGACCTCAGGGCCCGTCGAGCGGGAGGTTGAACGGCTTCGGGCATCGGGGGCAGCGGTTGGAGTGATGCTTCCTGAGGGCTGGAGCGAGGGTGGAGCGGAGTTCGTCTTTGACTGGGGGCAATGGGGCGACGCGGAGGCGCTTGCGAGGCGATTGTTTGCAGGGCTTCGGTGTCTGGATGAGGCCGGCGCGACCGTCATTGTCTGTCCGGTGCCGGAGATGAGCGGCATCGGTGAGGCGATTCGAGATCGCCTGCAGAAGGCGGCTCGTGAGAAATAAACCGCAGATCCTTCGACTTCGCTGCGCTTCGCTCAGGATGACAATTGGTTTTTCAGCGGGCGGTGGCGGTGAGCTGTCCGGCGAGAGAGTCGAGGGAGAGCGAACGCAGAAGGTTGCGGCGCATTCCGCTCCAGACCTGATCGATGGAGCGCGAGGCCTGCTCGATCCACTGGAAGGAGACGGTCTGGGCGATGCGGTCCAACTCGGCGCGGAGATCGGTGTTGCGGACCCGTTCGGGCGTTCCAGACTGGATGAGCAGGATGTCTTCGAGTAGGAGGGTCAGGGTGCGGAGAAGTTCGGTGGTCTTCTGCTGGCCCTCGGCTCCGGCCCGGTAGGACTCCGTCATCTTGAACAGGGCAGTGTGATCGGGTTCGGCTGTCGCCTGGCGAAGAAGGAGCATGGCGTCGGCGCGAGCTGCGGTATAAGCGTCGAGGTCGAAGCTGAGGGCGCGGCCTGCGGCTCCCTGGGCGAGGCGGGCGATGAGGGTGCGCTGCTTGGGAGGCACGTCGGAGCGGCGGTCGCGGAGCAGCATCTCGATCTCTTCGACGGGCAGGGCGCCGAGGCGGACGAGCGCGGCGCGGGAGCGAATGGTGGGGAGAAGCTCACCGGGATTTTCAGCCAGCAGGATGATGTGGACGGTCGCGGGCGGCTCTTCGAGGACCTTCAGAAGCGAGTTTGCGGCCTCTTTCATGAAGCTGGAGGCGGTAAGGATGAAGACCTTCTTCGGGGCTTCGGCGGGAAGGTAGTTGGCGCTCTGGATGAGGCCGCGTACCTGGCCTAGCTTGATGAGGAGCTGCGGCGGGTCGGGCGGGATGATGAGCACGTCCGGGTGGGGCTGGATGAGGACGCGGGTCTCTTTTTTGTCGACTTCGCGGAGGTCTTCACGGGCGGCCACGGCCTTATCGATCGCGTCGTCGAGGGCGAAGGCGGTAGAGATGCGGGTGCAGTTACGGCATACCCCGCAGAAGCTGGCGAGAGACTGTCCATTGGACCATAAGTCACGGGGCTGGCGCTCGCACTCGATGGCCATGGCGAGCATCAGGGCCACGGTGTATTTGCCTGCTCCACGCGGCCCGGCGAGGATGAGGGCGTGAGGGAAGCGGCCGGCGGCGACGGCGGTCCGCAGGTGTTCGACGGCGGGACCGTTGCCGAGGAATGCGTTGAAATCGGTGGGAGCTTCGATTGTGATCTCCTGGTTCTTCATCTACCCCTCCCCCCTACAAAAGTGTGCAAAGTCTTCCAAAGAAGAGACTTAGGTCTGGACTTCAAACGCAATTGGCTTGCCAATCTCCGGCAACGCATACTGCGCTATTTCTATGGTACGGCACGGGTGGAAACTCGTCGGCAGGTAGGTGCGATTTCGGGAGATCGGTCTAAGTAGCAGAAGGTAAGTGGGTTGGTACGGTGGTCTCTTTCTTTGAGTGTTTGGGAGGGCTTGACAGCTTTCGGCGATCGGCGGAGGGAGTGCCTCAGGGGCTGAAGCCCCATTTCTTCAGCCTGTCTCGGCACGGCTGAAGCCGTGCCCTTAACACTGCGGTTCGAGCTTTGCTCGAATGAGCCCACTCATGCCGCGATGAGGTGAGATGTCTTTTTTCCTCTTGCATTTGGGGTACCCCCCGGGGAGCATGGAAGTGCATCCTTTCGCGTGGTTCGTTGCTGGGTCTCCACGGGACAGATCCTTCCGAGGCTTCTCGAAACATTTAGATGGTGCACCCGATTACTCTATGCGTAAAAAGACTTTGCGGCCCGGAGACCGCGTCTGCCCGACGCGGCCTGCGTCACCAGCCGCGGGTCTGGAGGAGTTCGTGTTCTTCGAGCGCGGCGGCGGCCAGACCCTTCATGGTTCCGGTGACGGCCTCGGAGGCCTCGGCTACGATCTTGGGATCGTTGTAGTGGGTGGTGGCGATGACGATGGCCTTGGCGCGGGAGACTGCCTCGGCGCGCTCGGTGGGGTTGTTCTCGACGTCGAGCGGGGTGGCGCGCTCCTTCATGAAGATGCCGGAGCCAACGAAGACTGACTCGGCGCCGAGCTGCATCATGAGAGCGGCGTCAGCGGGGGTGGCGATGCCGCCGGCGGAGAAGTTGGGGACGGGCAGTTTGCCGGTCTGGGCGACCATGCGGATGAGCTCGTAAGGCGCCTGGTGGAGCTTGGCCTGGTTGTAGAGCTCGCCCTCGTCGAGGACGGTAAGGGCCTTCATCTCGCGGACGATCTGGCGCATGTGCTGGACGGCGTGGACGACGTCGCCGGTTCCGGCTTCGCCCTTGGTGCGGATCATGGCGGCGCCTTCGGCGATGCGGCGGCAGGCCTCACCGAGGTTGCGGGCTCCGCAGACGAAGGGGGTGGTGAAGGCGTGCTTGTCGATGTGGTAGGTCTCGTCGGCGGGGGTGAGGACCTCGGACTCGTCGATGAAGTCGACGCCGAGCTCCTGCAGGACCTGGGCTTCGGCGAAGTGGCCGATGCGGGCCTTGGCCATGACGGGGATGGAACAGGCGGCGATGATGCCCTTGATGAGCTTGGGGTTCGCCATGCGGGCGACGCCGCCTTCGGCGCGGATCATGGCGGGGACGCGCTCGAGGGCCATGACGGAGGTTGCGCCGGCTTCTTCGGCGATCTCGGCCTGGGCGACGTTCATGACGTCCATGATGACTCCACCTTTGAGCATCTCGGCCAGGCCGGTCTTGAGGCGGAGGGAAGAGGATCCGAGGTTGCCGTTTGAGGTGTGGTCTGCCATGACGATTCTCCTTGGGAGCCGCTGTTCTGTCGTGAGGTTTGAGAGAGCGCGGCGAGAAGCTCAGTTTATCAGTTTTGTTTCTCTGCGATGAGGGACTTCTCGCGAAAGAAGGTGGTCTACGACAAATGCCATAGAGGTCGACAGGCAGACGATTCCGGGACATGCGGGGTGTGGTGCGCTTGTCGTGGCTGCCGCGGCGGAGGCGCATGGCGGAAAGAATTGTCCGGAAATTCAAAACGAGTTGACGAGAGGCGAATGTTCCTGAGGGCAGGATGAACCGCGGGAGGCTGTGTTTGCCTCCAGGAGGCAGGATGACCGCTGAACTGACGATTGTGATTCCGGCGAAGAACGAAGCCGGGATGCTGCCCAGGTTGCTGAGGTCGCTGGCGATGCAGGACTACCCCGGAATGCGGGAGACGAGGGTGATTGTCGCCGATGCGGGCTCGACCGATGGGACGATTGAGGTCGCATTGAGCTTTCGCGACCGGTTGTGGGTGGAGGTCATCGACGGAGGGTTGCCGTCGGTGGGTAGGAATGCGGGGGCCCGGTTGGCGACGACGAAGTATGTGCTGTTCATGGATGCGGATGTGGAGCTTTCGGAACCGACGCTGCTGCGGCGCGCGTTGTGGCGGATGCGGAGGAGGAAGCTGCACCTGGTGACCACAAGCATCGGATGCCATGGAGGCGATCTGTTGGACCATGTGCTGTATGCCGGTAATAACCTCATGCAATACATCGGGTCTTTTCTGAAACCGTTTGCGACGGGGATGTTTATGTTGTTTGATCGCGAGCGGTTCTGGGCGCTGGGGGGATTCAACGAAAAGGCGCTGTTTGCCGAGGACTATCTGCTCTCGAAGAGAGTGGCGCGCATGCGGTTCCGGATTGTGCGGGGCAAGGTGCTGACGACGAACCGGCGTTTCCAGAAGCTGGGGCACGGAAGGATGGTCTGGATGTTTTTCAAGACGATGATGCACAGCTGGAACGACAAATATTTTCTGCGGGACCAGGGATATTGGGAGGAGCCGGGCGTCTAGGCAGGATTCTTATTTTGTGTCAGATCGAACGCGGTCTTTGGCTAGCGAACATCCCCTACCGCAGATCCTTCGACTCCGCTCAGGATGACACTTCCCATGCCATTTGAGGAAACTCACGTCGGCTGGTTTGCCCTTGAGACAATTGCTTCGCCGTTTATCTAATCTTCCGGCTGGCTGAAGCCGGCGCGGGCGAGGAGAGCTCTGTCCAACTGGATGAAGATGCCTTTGGCGCGGGCGAGCGGGGCGTCGTTTGCGTCGAGGATTTCGGCGTGGTGGAAGAGCTTGCGGCCCTCGCGATGGGAGTGCCGGCCTACGAGGGTGAGGGGCTGGAAGAGTGGGACGGGACGGAGATAGTCGATCTCCATGTGGCGGGTGACGGCGAGGATGTCGAGCGAACGGTTGAGCTTGCTCATCGCCTCGTCGAGCAGGGTGGCGATGATGCCGCCGTGGACGTAGCCGGGTGGGCCTTCGTGCAGGCGATCGAGTTGAAGGCGAGCCGTGGTGACGGGTGAGCCGGGGACGGAGGTGTCGGTGCTGAAGACGAGATGGAGGCCGTGGGGGTTGGCGGGTCCGCAGCCGAAACAGTGGTTTGCGCGTTCGTCGATGGTGGGGTTGCCGTCCATCGAGACTGGAGCGTGGCGGCTGGCGTCGGGAGAGGGCATTGCTTGCGACGGTAGCATAGTGCAGGGCCGCGGCGGAATTGCTGGAGCGATTTGCAGCCTGCTAGGTGGAGCATATCTTGAGGATGCTGGCGCCGAACTTTTCGGCCTTTTCGAGGCTGATGCCGTCAACTTTCTTGAGATGCGCGAGGGTGCGGGGTTGCTCCAGGGCGATGTTGCGCAGGGTGGAGGAGCCGAGGACGAAGAACTGCGGCATGCCGAGGCGTTCGGCTTCGGCAGAGCGCCAGTCGCGAAGGCGGGTTTCGAGAGCTTGCTGGGCTGGGGTGAGGGATGGAATTTCGGCTGCTTGCGCTCGTTGACGTGTGGTCGTTTCTGCTTGGGTTTGCCTTGATCTCGCGGATGAAGGATCTGAATCATCCTTAATCGGAAGATCTAAAAGTGCCCCGGGATCTAACGCCTGTCCTTTCTCTGTCAGAGAAACCTTGCAATAGACGATCTTCTTGCCTTTTGAATTTTTGTAATGGTCTTTTTCGATACGAACGATCTTCTCAACCTCCAAGGCATCAAGAACTACGTCAAAATCAGCTCTTTCCATGCTGGTCTTCATATCCTGGAATAAAACTCCCGTTGCCATAGACCCCCGCGAAAGTATGTGGACAATATCTCGCTTCACACCTTCTTCTGAACTGCTCGGAGTCACTTTCGTGAGATTTGTGACTGTGGTGGTGAAATTCTGACGTTCCTCGAACTTTCGATTCTGAGGCTTCGTCCGGACGAAGACCTTTTCTGGAGTTGAATTACCTGTCAAAGGCACGGATGGATTGCCGCGGCAAAGTCCCACGATGGCCGCGCCGTAACGGTCGGCTTTTTCCGGGCCGATGCCGGAGACATCCAGCAGTTGAGCCATCGTCTGCGGTTGTGCGCGAACGATGTTCTGGAGGACGGAGTCGCCGAAGACGATGAAGGCGGGTTTGCCGGTCTTTGCGGCTTCGGCTTTGCGCCAGTCACGGAGACGGGCTTCAAGGGCTTTTTGTGTGGGGGTGAGTGGGAGGGCGGAGCTTTCCGGGTCTGTTTGCCGAGAGGCTCCGTTTGACCTGGTGGATGACTTGCCGGACTGCTTGCGGTCCTTGTGGGGAGACGAGCTGTGGTCTTCGGAAGGCAGTAGAACGGTGAGTTCGTCGTTGTGGTCGAGGGTGCGGCCTTCGTAGGTGAGCGAGGCGCGCTTGAAGGTGATGACGTTGCCTTCGGCGTTGGTGAAGCTGTCGTTGCTCAGCGTGATGAGCCCGGCGCGAGCGAGCGCGTTGAGGTAGGCGTCGAATTGCTTGCGGTCGATGCCGAGCGACAGGTCGCTGTGGAGCTTGCCGGTGGCGCGGGGACTGCCGCCGTCGAGGGCCTTGAGGATGGCGCGCAGCTGGCGCTCTTGCTGCGAGGTGGGCTTGTGGAAGGTCTGTGCGGTGGCGCGCTCGGGCGAGCAAAAGTCGCAGTGGCCGCAGGGGCGCAGGCCATCGGCGGTGTCGCCGAAGTGCTGGATCAGAGCGGTCATGCGGCATTGCGGGGTTTCGGCGAAGCGCGCCATGAGGTCGATCTGGGAGCGGCGGAAGGCGAGCTGCTGATCGTAGCTGGATTGCCAGGAGCGGTTTTCTCCCGCGCGAAGGTTGCCGGCGATGTCGAAGACGGCGGCGCCCTGGGCAACGAGCTTTTCCGCGGTGCGCTGGAAGGTTTCGAGGTCCATGCGGAGCTGTTGGCGGAGATCGTCTGGCGGCTGAAACTCGTCGGTGAGCACGCGGGCGAGACGGGCGAGTTCGGTGGGGGCGGGGTAGTCGCGCTCGAGGAAGAAGTCGTGCATCTTGCGGTCGGCGAAGGAGTGCAGGAGCACGGTGCGGGAGGGTAGGCCATCGCGTCCGGCGCGGCCTATCTCCTGGTAGTAGGCCTCGACGGAGCCGGGGAGCGCGATGTGGATGACGGTGCGTACGTTGGCCTTGTCGATGCCCATGCCGAAGGCGATGGTGGCGACGACGACCTCGAGATTTCCCGCAAGGAAGTGACGCTGGACGCGCTCGCGCGTGGCGGGGTCCAGACCGGCATGGTAAGCGGCGGCGCTGCCTCCTAGCTGCGAGGCGAGTTCTTCGGCGGCTTTACGGGACGGAGCGTAGACGATGGCAGGGCGGTTGGCAGCGGACTTCAGGAGGTCTACGGCGAACTGGCTGCGGCGAGGTTTGGAGAGCTCGACGACCTCGATGGCGAGGTTGTGGCGGCGGAAGCCGTGGATGAAGAGCGCGGGATTTTGCAGGCGAAGCTGGGTGGCGATATCTCGCTGGACGGTGGGGGTAGCGGTGGCGGTGAGGGCTATGACCGGCGCGGGCCTGAGGGAAGGGAGGTAGTCTCCGAGGGTGCGGTAGTCGGGGCGAAAGTCGTGTCCCCATTGCGAGATGCAGTGCGCCTCGTCGATGGCGATCAAGGCGGGCTTGCGGCGGGCGAGCATCTCGGGGAAACCGGGGACGCGCATGCGCTCCGGAGCGATGAAGAGGAACTGCAGGGTGCCGTCGAGGTATTCGCGGCAGGCCTGGCGGGACTGGTCGCGGGAGAGCCCGGAGTGGATACGGGCGACGCGCAAGCCCAGCGCGGAGAGCTTTGCCGCCTGGTCGTCCATGAGGGCGATCAGGGGCGAGATGACGAGGGCGGTGCCTCCACGGGCGATGGCTGGCAGTTGGTAGCACAGGGATTTACCGGCGCCGGTAGGCATAACCAGCAGGACATCACGGCCCTCGGTGGCGGCACGGCAGACGGCTTCCTGGTTGGCGCGGAAGCCTGAGAAGCCGAAGGTCCTGTGGAGGAGGTCTGAGAGAGCGGTGGAATCCATAAGCCCTTGTAAATCTTCGCATATTCTTTGCCTGTCTCGGGTAGAAGGGGACGAGGGGAATAAAAGCAGATACAGAATCCTTCGGGATGGAGAGAGAATCTGTACAGGTATCCGTGGTTTCCTTGCGCCGTAGAGAGAGGGAAAGGAGCAGAGGATGCTGTATCCGACCGTGATGGCTGCCGTGGTTCTGCTGACGCTGGCGGCGATCGGCTCCGTGGTATGGGCAATACGATTGCGACGTCAGCGCGAGATAGAGCAGTATTTGATCGACGCCGATGCTCTGCGGGCGCTGCTGGAGCCGGAGCCGAGGGTGATGGTCTTCGACGTTCGGCAGCCGCTGGACCTGCTGGCACATTCGGAGATGATTCCGGGAGCGAAGCGGATTCCTCCGAAGGAGCTGCTGGCGAATCCGACGCTGGTAAGCGAGGAGATCGATACCGTTCTTTACTGCACATGCGAGGACCAGAAGACGAGTGTTGAGATTGTGCGGCATGGCCTTTCGTTGGGATTCCGTCGCATGAAGGTCCTTCGTGGCGGCTTGACGGCGTGGAAGGCCAAGGGGTATCCAGTTGTGCCGTACAAGGAATCCTTCCGTCTGGACACGGCCTTTTAGCCGAGGCTGAACGCCGGGGGAAAACCCGTGGGGGTCTATGAGGCTTTAGAAACGCGTTGTAAGGAGCCGACAGAGATGCTAGCTGAGACAGGGTGCGAGCGGGCCAAACGTTTCGAGATGCTCTTTGATGGTTACGTAGGAGTGCCATTCGCGATCCGCCTGTGGGACGGGTGGAGATGGAGTTGGCAGGAGGACCGGGAGCCATGCTGCACGGTGTTCTTCAAGACTCCAGCCGCGTTAGCGGCCCTGATGGCGAGGCCGAGCGAGATCACCATGGGAGAGGCGTACCTGAATGGCGAGATCGATCTGGAAGGAGACGTGTTTTCCGTCTTCGAGCTGTCCGAATATCTGTTTCACACTCCCCGTGCAAGGAGGAAGCGAATCTTCGAGATGCTCTCCTTTGTTGCCGGTGAGTTGTTGAAGCGGTGGACGGTGGAGAGACCCCATTCACTGAATCGCGACCGCCAGGCGATCTCGCACCATTACGACCAGCCGGCGGAGTTCTATTCGCCATGGCTGGGGAATTCGTGGGTGTACTCGTGCGCGTACTTTGAAGATGGCAGTGACGATCTGACGACGGCACAGGAGAATAAGCTGTCGCTGATATGCCGCAAGTTGCGGCTGGAACCGGGCGACCGCTTTATGGATATTGGCTGCGGATGGGGAAGCCTGGTGCTTCATGCCGCGACCAGATTCAAGACGTACGCGCAGGGAATCACGATCAGCCGCGAGCAGGCGGAGGTGGCGCGTCGGCGAATCGAAACAGAGCGGCTGACCCAGAGCTGCAGAGTAGACCTGCTGGATTACCGGCAGGTTGCACAGACGTTTGCGCCGTTCGACAAGATCGCGAGCGTTGGCATGTTTGAGCACGTCGGAGTGAAGAACCTTCCGGGCTACTTCGATACGGTGTATCGGATTCTGAAGCCTGGAGGGGTCTTTCTGAATCACGGTATTGCGTGTGCGGCGCATGCCCGAAGCGGGTGGTTTGCAACGTGGCTCAACTCGATTCCAGTGCTGAGGCGCGCGAGTAACTCGCTGTTTATTGAGAAGTACGTGTTTCCGGAAGGCGAGTTGGCGACGATCTCCGAGGCGTTACGGGCTGCGGAGGCGGCAGGTTTTGAGGTGCGCGATGTCGATAACCTGCGTGAGCATTACGAGCTGACGCTGCGGGCGTGGGTCCGAGGCCTGCAGGCGAATGCGTCGGAGGTGCGCAAGCTCGTCTCTGAGGCGACGTATCGAACATGGCTGCTGTATCTGGCCGGTTCGGCGGTTGAGTTCCGCAGAGGCGATCTGATGGTGTATCAGACGTTGCTGAGCAGGTCGAACAAGGGGCGTAGCGGTCTGCCGCTTACGCGGCGGGATTGGTATCAGAGTTCTGCCGGTGAGAGGAGAGACCTGGTGGCTTAGGGTGGCGTGACCTCAGCGGCTAAAGCCGCGTTGTGGCCGCGCGAGATCGGCACGGCTAAAGCCGTGCCCTTAAGCAAGGCGGGTTCGCGCTTTTCTCCGCAAATGCGAGGGTGCGGTGAAGAGTGCAGAACCCTGGGGTTCGTTCATGATTTTGGCCTGAATGTACGTCTATTCGGCGGAAACTGCAGATGTTTCGACTTCGCCCCGTCCTATTTCACTCAGCATGGAAGGTCAGCGTTATGGCGTCAATGAGCGTGTGCGGCTGAAACCGCAGATCCTTCGACTTCGCTGCGCTTCGCTCAGGATGACACGGTTTGTTATCCCGATATAGGGTCAGGGAATCACGCTGTTGAGCTGCGGGTCTTCCGTGCGCGCTGAGACTGCCTGATTCTCCTTTTCGGAGAAGCTGAAGAGGAAGAAGATCAGGACGAGCGCGGAGACGATGGTAGAGAAGATCCAGATGGCGCGCCAGTTGTACGTGACGCCGGCCTGGGGTGTAGCCAGAGCGTAGTGCTCGACGACGAAGCCGGAGAGCCAGGAACCGACGAACATGCCCAGACCGTAGGTGATGAAGGTGATGAGTCCCTGAGCGGCGGCGCGAAGGCCGGCGTGGGCCTTCTGGTCGATGTAGATCTGGCCAGTGACGAAGAAGAAGTCGTAGCAGATACCGTGCAGCAGGATTCCGCCCCAGAACATCCACATGCCGGTGGTGGGATTGCCATAGGCGAAGAGGAGATAGCGAAGCACCCACGCGCCCATTCCGGCGACGAGCATGTACTTGACGCCGAGCCGGCGGAAGAACCAGGGGATGAGGATCATGCAGAAGAGCTCGGACATCTGTCCGCCGGTCATCTTGCCGGCAGCGTTCTGAACGCCAACCTGGTTGAGGAAGAGGTTGGTGAAAGCGTAATAGAACTGGAGCGGGATGCAGATGAAGAACGATGCGAGGACGAAGATGAGCATCGATCGCTCTTTGAGCAGCGAGATGGCTTCGTGGGGAAAGATGTTCGCCATCGAGAAGCGGTCCGTGCGGTTTCCGAGCGGTGGCGTATGTGGAAGCGTGAGGCTGTAGATCCCCAAAAGCAGAGAGGCGACCGATGCGAGGCGCATCGCGATGGCTGTGGCTTCGAGTTTGAGGGAGCCGATTACCAGGCCGGCGATGATCCAGCCGATGGAGCCGAGGACGCGGACAGCGCCAAACTCCTCCTTGGGATCTTTCATCTGGCGGAAGGCGAGGGAGTTGGTGAGTGCCAGCGTGGGCATGAAGCAGAGGCAGTAGAGCAGGATGAGAGCGTAGAAGACGCCAAAGGAAGTTTGTGCAGACGTGGCGTAGAGGAGAACTGCTCCGAGGATGTGGAGAAACGCAAGGACCTTCTGGGTGGCGAAGAGGCGGTCTGCGATGAGGCCGACGAAGAAGGGTGCGATGATGGCGCCGACTGCGGTTGCTCCGGCGGCGAGGCCGATCTGCTGGCCGCTGAAGTGGAGCCCGGTTGCGAGCCAGGTGCCGAGTGTCACGTACCACGCACCCCAGATGAAGTATTCAAGAAACATCATGGTGCTGAGCCGGAATCTCATCTGCAGCTTCATCGGTCTTCCTTCCTTTGGGGCGTGGCGAGTTCGGAGGAGGGAAGCGCAGGCGCTTCTCCTCCGGATGAGTGTATCGAGTTTGCTGCTTAGTTGAGGCGGAATGCGTAGACGGAGTCTCCAGCTCCGGCCAGGATGTACTGATGTCCGTCGAGCATGTAGGTCTCGGGAGCGTTGGTTACGCCGATACGGGCGTGCCAGAGCGGGGTGCCATTGGCGACGTCGTAGGCTACCAGGTTGCCGCCGGGATCTCCGGTAAACAGGAGTTTGCCAGCCGTAGTAAGCAGTCCGGGCTGGACACCGTAGTTTGAGATTCCGGAGTAGCGGTGCTGCCAGGCGACCTTGCCGGTTTTGTAGTCGATTGCAGTGATGTAGCTGCCCATGCTGCCGAGGCTCTGCTCGTCCTTGCCCCCGAGTCCCATGGCCCCGCGGGGGTCGGTCGTGGTGAGGTAGTACATGGCATAGGTGTCGGTGGTCTGGACGTACATCAGGCCGGTGTCGGGGCTGTAGGCGGGCGGCATCCAGTTGGTGATGCCCTGGTTGGCCGGTGAGACGAGCGCGCCTGCGAGGTCGAAGTCCTTTTCAGGGATGCGGACCGGGGCTCCGTTCTTGTCGTAGGTATCTTTCGCCCAGTTCACCGTCTTGGACATTTTGCCGGTGACGAGGCGTTCGCCCGTCAGACGATCGAGCGTGAAGTAGTAGCCGTTGCGGGCGGCGTTCAGGACGAGCTTCCGCATCTTGCCGTTGAACATGCCGTCGATCAGGATGGGCGTCTGCGCAGAGTCGTAGTCGTGGGTATCGTGCGGGGAGTTCTGGTAGTACCAGACCATTTTTCCGGTATCGACGTTGAGGGCAATGATGGAGCAGGTGTAGAGGTTGGCTCCGGGGCCGCGCTTTTGCGAGGTGTACGCCGCACTAGGATTGCCGGTGCCGAAGATATAGAGGTGCGTCTCGGGATCGTAGGAGCCGGGGACCCAGACGTTGCCGCCGCCGTGCGATGCGGCGTCGAGGTTGAGCCAGGTGTCGAGCCCCGGATCGCCCTGCTTCATGGGTACGGTGTAGAACTTCCACTGCACGTCGCCGGTCTCAGGATCGTAGGACTGGAGGAAGCCGGGCTCGTCGAGATCGTCTCCGGTGCCGACCAGAAGATGATTGCCGACGACGATGGGAGCCATGGTGGAGAAGTACTGCTCGTCGAAGCTGGCGATCTCCTTATGCCACTTCTCCTTGCCGGTCTTCGCGTCGAGACAGATGAGGTAGTTGTCGGGCGTCTCCATGTAGACCCAGTTCTTCCACATGGCCATACCGCGGTTTCCGATGTGGGTGCCGCCCTTGGTCTTCCAGTAGTAGTGCCAGAGCATGTGGCCGTCACGGGCATCGAGCGCCCAGGCATTGTCGGGCGTGGAGACGTAGAGAACGCCATCGACCTGCAGGATGGAGCCTTTGATGTTGGCGGGAGTGTTGAACTCCGCGGTGCCTTCGCCGGCTACGATCGTCGGGGGTTCTGTCGGCAGAGACTGGGAGCCTGTGTGAAGGCGCGAGACCCAGGCGAGCGAGAGGTTCTTTACGGTGGACTGATTGATGGCATCAAGCGAGCTATATCTACGGCCCGAGTAATCGCCGGAGTAGGTAGGCCATGCATCAGGATGGGGTTTGAGGATCTCGCCGGGATCGAGGCTCTGGGTTCGTGCAGGAGATGCGGCGAGCGCAAAGGATGCCGCGAGCAGAGAGGACAGCAGAGTTTTCATTTGAGGCTCACCAGATATGCCGTGATGTCGTGGATCTCTTTGTCGGTGTATTTGTGGAGAAGCTCGCGGTGAGGCGCGAGAGGATCGTGAATCTCGATCCGGGGAACATCGCCGACGCGGGTGAAGCCGCGATTGGTTCCATCGGCTGTCTTCACGCCAACGTAGAAGTCATCGATGCGGGTCAGCACGCCTTCTACCTTTTCGCCAGTGGGAGAGGTGACGGTCACGGTGACCGGGGGGACGTGAAGGTCCTGAAGGCGGACGCGGGGAACGCCGTTTGGACCTGCGCCGCTATCGGGCAGAAGCCAGGTCTGCTGGAGGACCTTGGGGGTGGGCATCTTTGCGGCGAAGCCCTTCAGGTCGCCAGACACGGAGTGACAGGAGGAGCACATCTTCTGAAAGGCAGCTTCTCCGGATTTTGCGTCACCGCGCACGATGTTGATGTTGTTTTCGTTGGGATCGGTGCGGCTGGCGACGTGGATGCTGTGCAGCCAGGCGGCGATGTCCTTGATCTGGTCATCGCTGAGATCGATGCGGGGCATGCCTTTGTCGGCGCGCGCGCCGTGAACGATAGGCTCGATCAGCTCTCCAGACTGGTCCTGCATGACGACGCTGGAGCGCAGCAGGTTGGGGCCGACCTCGCCACCGCGTGCGTCGGAGCCATGACAGAACCCGCAACTGACGCCGTAGGTGGCTTTGCCTCGCGCGATCACATCGGCGGATGCCCTGGGACGGTCCGGATACGCCTGGGGACGATGGACCGTGCCCTGTGACTGAGCTTCAGCGGTGTAGGAGAGCCTGGCGCCGTACCATAGGGTCGGAAACAGGAAAAGAGCGGCGACGAATCCATACTTCACGCAGTTGTTCCCTCCGTCTGACTGCTTGACGAATGCTGTGCAAGCGAGGCAGAACAGGCAAAATATCAGGTTCCTCTGACTGTACCCTGAAGCCGCACGTATGCCAAAATCCCGGTCTGCTGGCAGTTGGTGGTTGAGGGGCGTGAGGCGGCACGACGAGCGAGCGACGCGATGAGACGTTATTGGTAAGTAGGAACGGTGCCCCTATCGAAATTAGGTCTTGACAGGCGAATTTTGGCGTCGATAGGATGCTCCCGAAAAAATGAGACGTCTCATAACGCTCCCAAGTTTCCACAAGCAAGGGAAAGTTGTGTAACCCCAGGGCCACATCCCCGCACCTCGTCGTGCGGGCAATTTCGGAGGCATCAACCCATGACCATGAAGATCACCGACGGTTCGGCACGGTGGGAGAGGCAGGCCGATCTAGGCACTGCTGCCACCACGAACCTGCTCGGGACAGGAAAGCGCGTGATGCGCGGAACGTGCCTGGCGCTTGCGCTGGGCGTTCTGCCCATCTTTGCAACGGCGGTGTTTGCGCCGATGGCGTACGGACAGGCCAGCTCAAGCTCTGACGCAGTCGGAAAGGTGACGGATTCCACCGGCGCCAGCGTGCCGGGAGCGACGGTTCACCTGATCAACAATGCCACTGGCGCAGAACGTACCGCTACGACGAATGACAGCGGCGACTGGTCGATTCCGAATCTTCCTCCGGCGAACTACCGTGTTCGGGTTGAGAAGGAGGGATTCAAGACCAGCACCATTCCTTCGTTGCCGGTTGAAATCGGCAAGACGGCGAATGGCTCGGTGACGCTGAGCGTCGGTGAGAGGACCGAGACGGTCGAGGTGAGCACGCTGCCTCCGCAGTTGCAGACTTCAGAGGCTACCGTTGGCCAGGTTATCGACCAGAAGCAGATTAACGACCTTCCTCTGAATGGCCGTAACGTGCTGCAGTTGGCAGCGCTTTCCCCTGGCGTTTCGCCACCGCAGAGCGGCCAGACGGGCACTCCCGCGCAGACGGGCACCCAGACGAGCAGCCGCCAGCTTTACATCGCGGTAGACGGTGGACGTGCTTCATCCACGAACTACGTGCTGGACGGCACGTATGTCCGCTCGATGCGCTTCAACAACATGTCGATCCTGCCGAACACGGATGCCATCCAGGAGTTCAATCTGCTGCGCTCCACCTTCTCGACGGAGTATGGCCAAGGGCAGGCGGTTGTCTCGATGGTGACGAAGTCGGGCTCGAACTCGATTCACGGCACAGCGTATGAGTACGCACGTAACGCGATCTTCGACGCTCGTAATTACTTCACAACCGTGGCAAGCAGTCCTAAGAAGCCCGACTTCTATCGTCACCAGTATGGAGGCACCGTCGGCTTCCCGATCATCAAGGACAAACTGTTTATGTTTGGCGCCTACGAGGGGATGAAGTCGGCTCGCGCCAACCCGGCGTTTGCCATATTCCCGACACAAACAGAGCTTGGTGGCGATGCCACTGGAGCGGATCCGAATGTGGCGGGCAATTCAGCGATCCTGAAGCAAACCTGCACACCGAGTGCGACCACAATATGCGTCGGCGTTAAGAATCCTGCTAACTGGAACCCCGCCTTCTGGAATTCCAATAAGGCCTCAGCCGTACTAGCAGCAACGTATCCTAAGCTGGCAAGCGATTCGCCAGTACCAGGATATAACGGAAACAACTATGCGCTTCAGAACGCAACCTTCACCGAGAACTACAATAGCTACACGCTGCGCGGGGATTGGATTGTTTCGCAGAAGAACTCCTTCTTCGCCCGGTATATCGATTTCAATTCCGCACAGATCACGCCCCAGGTGACCGGCAGCAGCCTTTCGAATCCGCTGGTGGGCCGTAATGCTGTACTTGGCAATACGTACCTCCTCTCATCGAATATCGTGAACGAGGTTCGCGTAGGTTGGAACCAGTTCTACAACATCGGGCTCGCCGTACTGCAGGATCCCACGACGCAGTGGGCCGCTGCGGAAGGATTGACCAACGTTACGGCACTCACGTCGAAGCGGCAGAATGGCCGCGCTGGTTTCACGATCGCGGGCTACAACAACGTGGCTGACGGTGCGGGTGACCAGGGTGGTAAGGAGAACGTCATCAGCATCGGCGATTCGCTCTCCATTGTGCATGGCAAGCACACCTGGAAGACTGGCTTCCAATATCAGAACCGCCGTCTGTGGCAGATTGCCGATAACAACTCTCGCGGTAACGCGACGTTCGACAACTGCTCCAAGAGCAACTGTCCTGCGGGCGAAAAGACCTATACCGATCCGGTCACAGGCTTCCAGGTCTACTACAATAAGTTCCAGAATTATGCTCGCGGCATGTGCACTTCTGGCTGCAACGGTAATGCCGGAACGACATTGGGCCACTATCGTGACAACACGTATGGCGCATTCTTCAACGATATATGGCAGTTCGGCCATGGTCTTACGGTCACTCTCGGCATGCGATGGGAGTACAACAGTCCGTTTGTCGAACAGAACGGACTTGAAGGCACATTGGATCCCACCACGGGGCTAGTTACTTTCAGCAAGATCCCGGCGGGCATTCCAGCCTCATACAAGCCTTACTACGATCTGAGCAGGACGTATCGTCCGGGCATCATCGAACCAAACAAGAAGGGCTTTATGCCGCGGGTCGGTCTGGCGTATGAGGCCCGTCCGGGCACCGTATTTCGTGCGGGCTTTGGCATCTACCTCGACAACATCAATACCAACGAGTTGCAGTTCACCCGTTACGCCGCTCCACTGTACTTCCAGCAGGCGTTCAACAGCACCTTCGTCAACCAGCTCTGGCCTGATCCAACGCAGGCGATTGGCGTAGCGCAGGTGCCCTCACCGTTTTCGATTCTTCCGAAGAACACGCGTCCTTACACGGAAGAGTGGACCGCAAGCGTGCAGCAGGATCTGGGTCACAACATGATTTTGGAGATTGCCTACACGGGCAGCGAAACCCACAAATCCTGGAAGCGTTATGACCAGAACCAGTGCACCCAGTATCCGTTTGTAGTGCCGTCGTACGCCGCGACAGGGTGCACAGTTCCCGCTGGGCAACTCAACCCCAACCGGCCGTATCCAGCATTCAGCCAGGGCGTTCTGACCAGCAGCACCAGGGGCGATGCAAACTTCCACGGCGGTTCGGTCAAGGTAGAGAAGCGTGCGAGCCATGGCTTGTACTACTTGGCCAGCTACCAGTGGTCGAAGAACATCGACAACTTCTCAGGTGAGGCTGCGGCGAACGACTCATCCTTCGCGACGTCGATGTCGTTCGACCGCTCGTACTCGAACTTCGATAACCGCAACAAGGCGGTTATATCGGGTGGATACGAGCTGCCGTTCGGCAAGGGCAAGCGGTGGCTGCAATCTGGCGCAGCCAATGTGCTGGCCGGTGGCTGGTCGGTCCAGCCGGCCGTTCAGCTTCGTGGCGGTTATCCGTTCAACGTCTCACGTAGCGGTTGCAACTTTGCGGCAAATATCGGCTGCCGCGCCTTCCTGGTCTCCGGCAAAACGGTGGCGGATGCTTATCTGAGCAATCCATCGCCTCTCCACTGGTTTGACGATTCGGTGTTCACAAACAACTACACCGGCGTCTACAGCCGCAACTCAGCCGACAACCCTTCAGTTCAAGGCTGGGTTACTCGTAACGTGCTTCGTGGACCTGGCACAACCGACGTCGACTTCTCAGCGATCAAGAACTTCCAGATTTATGAGCGGGCGCATGCTCAGTTCCGCGCAGAGGCCTACAACATCTTCAATCACCCCATCTTCTCGAACCCGCAGGGCAACATCAACAACTCCCAAGTGGGAAGGGTTACGAGCACGTCGATGGACAACCGCAGTATCCAGCTGGCAGTGAAGGTGCTTTTCTAAACCATCGACCAGCATCAGCAATAGGGACGGGCTCTTCCATGGGCCCGTCCCATTCTTCTTTAAAGCGACGTTCCAGGTTTCAGGAGAGGTGGAAGACGAGCTGATCGCTTTCTCTACGAATGTCCCCAATGGCAGGGAAGGATGACATTCGCTGTTTATTCGCCTAAGATGGAGGGATGTCTTGCTTGACCAGTTTCAGCCTTCGTCGCGAGCTTAGCGAGAGGAATGTGAAGCGGGCGTCGAAGCGAAGACACGAGCTGAGCTATGGATCTGTTCCGAGCGTGGTCTACGAGGAAGAAGAGACGACGCATGGAAACTTCCTCGATGGTTCTTACGCGGCCATCTGCGCTCGACCGGAGTGGCGGCGACGTTTGGACAAGAGCTACACGGGAGCACGATGGATTGCCCGTCGCTGGGACCGAGTGGGGCGGAGCGAGCTGGACTGCGCCAACAGCTCTGATGCGCTGCTGATGAACATCTTCTGCTATCCACGGATTCTGCGACGATGGGAGTTGTGCGCGGTGCTGGGAGTAGAACCGGGAGTCGTGCCCGAGTTTGGTGTGAGGCCGCATACCCCGCTTCTGAAAGGCAAGGTGGATCAGACGGAGGTGGATATGCGGCTCGGAGATCTGATGGTCGAGGCCAAACTTACAGAGACCGGTTTCCGTCCGGGGTCGTTACGACTGCTTCGGCGCTACCGGGATTTTGAGGAGGTGTTCGATCCTGTTGATCTGCGCGTTAGAGACGATCAGGTTTGTGAGTATCAGCTTTTGCGCGGGATTCTCGCAGCCTACTCCGCCGGGGCAAGGTTCGCGTTGTTCTGTGACGGTCGGCGTTCCGATCTGCAGGAAGGCTGGTTCCGCGCGGTGCAGGGGGTTCGAAGCTACAGCTTTCGCAGCGAGTTGAAGCTGCTGACATGGCAGGAGATCGCAGCTCGAGTGCCGCGACGTGTGCAGGAGTTCCTGGAGGAGAAGTACGGGATCCTTCCAGCGTGATTGCGGCAGGGCGATTTGCTTCTGCGCCGTACGGGTGCTTCAATGGAGTCGTTGCGTCGACTTCTTTCCATCGCGTTGTTGCTGGTCCTCGGCTTGCCGTTGGCATCACCGTTGTTTGCTCTCAACGGACAGAGTGAGGCCAGCCTGCCTGCGTGCTGCCGGCGCGGCGGAAATCACCACTGCATGGGAGCGATGGGGAGATCGGCGGCGTCGTCCAATGGGCCGGTGCTGCGGTCTCCGATGGATCACTGCCCTTACTTTCCCGGCGTAACGACCGGTATCCAGACGGCATGGACAACGCTTCCGGTGCAGGGAGGTATCTACGCCGGGCTTGTAAGTCATCCGGCTGTGGTTGCGCAGACGCAGTCGATGTGGCGAATCTCGCGCGACCGTTCGCGGCAGAAACGCGGGCCTCCCTCGATCCTTCTCTAAATGCATGTGTCCCGCGTGCCCGGAACGTTCTTCTGAAGGGACGCCGCGCACGGTTTGTGAAGCGAATCTGCATGGATAGGGACACCAAGCTGCCGGCACGCTTCTATGCCGGGCTTCCACCGCATCGAAGAAATGATGCAGCCGCACAGCTGCATCGGACCTGCGTTCTCGCGTAAGCGGTCAGGGAGAGATGAGTAACAGGACAAAAGGACTGTGGCGGATCAGCGCTGTTCTGACCGGGCTTAGCCTCGTGCTGCCTTTTATTGTTCTGTGCCTGATCGCGCCCGTGAATCCGGATGCGCTTTTGCCGGCATGTTGCAGGCGTCATGGTGAGCATCACTGCATGATGCGCATGATGGAGGGTGGGGGCGCCGGCGTTGTGGCGTCTTCCTCGGCGCCGCAGCTCGGCAGGATTTATGAGCGATGCCCGTACATGCCGGGAGCAGTTGCGGGCGTCCATGTTCTTGCGCATCCGGGTGCGGAGTCGATTGCGTTTTCCGTGGTGCTGTCCGGCGGAACGATCCGCGTCTCGCTGTGTTGCGACCGGGAGGCGGCGCAGGACACTGCCAACTTCAAGAGAGGCCCTCCCTTCTTCCAAATCTCCGCCTGAAACCATCTTTTGGGCCGCAGCCCTTGCATGGGCCTGCCAGAACGCTGGAGACATTGTGAAGAATCTCGTGATATTTGTCGCTGCACTGCTCAGTTGCACGGTGCCGCTGGTGACTGCCAAGGGGCAGGAGACATTGACGACCGCATCCGTGACGGGCCGCGTCATGGATGCGAGCGGCGCAGTTGTACCAAACGCCGTTGTGAAGGCCCGTGCGGAGGGCACGAACCAGAGCTATACGGCGACCACGGACAGCCAGGGTCGTTTTCGCATTTCACTGCTTCCGGTGGGAGCTTATACGCTGTCGACTCAACCCGCAGGGTTCGCGCTGACGCGGAAGAACGTTGTTCTGACGGTGGGAGGCGCCTTCGATTCGAACCTCGTGGTGGGAGTGGAATCGGCCAGCAGTTCCGTTACGGTGAACAGCCGTGCTCCTGTTCTGGAAGAGAATCGCAGCCAGATATCCGAGACGGTTTTGCAGGAAGAAGTGAACGAACTTCCGTATAACGGAAGAAACTTTCTCGATCTGTCGCTGCTGACTCCGGGAGTCAGTCCGACGAATACGGGTAGCATACAGACGTTTGCGGAGACCTCTCCGGTTGTTGGACAGGGCTATTCCATTAATAGCCAGCGGAACTTCTCAAACGGCTTTATTGTCGATGGACTGTCCGCGAATGACGATGCGGCTGGTCTGGCGGGGAATTTTTACAGCATGGACGTGATCCGGGAGTTCCAGGTGGTTACCTCGGGCGGACAGGCGGAGTTTGGCCGCGCACTCGGGGGGTACTTCAATATCATTACTCGCAGCGGAACGAACCAGGTGCATGGAACGCTTTATGGATTTTTGCGCAATCAGCGTCTGAATGCAGAGAATGCGCTGTCGCGCAACAGGCTTCCGCTGACCCAGGCGCAGTTTGGCGCGAGCCTGTCGGGACCTGTACGACGGGACAAAACGTTTCTGTTCGGCAATTACGAAGGGCGACGCCTGAATACGGATGGCGTGATCGCCATTCGTCCAGGGCAAGCATTGCAGATCAACGATCACCTGGACGCGATCGGGTTTGCGGGGCCGCGTCTTTCGGTTGGGCCAGCCGCAACTACGCTGTATCCGACAACCGTGCATACCGACACGGGGTTCGTGCGCGGGGACCACCGCTTTAGCGACGCGGACCAATTTAGCGCAAGGTACAGCTATTATCGGCTGGACAGCACAAACGCGCGCGGCGCGGGAGGGCTGGCGGACGTGAGCTATGGCACGGCGGTACGCGATACCAATCACACGCTGGCGATCAGCAACGTAGCCGCACTTTCTTCGCGTACGTTTAATGAGACCAGGGGGCAGTTCACCTATGACAGCCTTGAGGCTCCTCCCAATATTGAGAGCAGTCCGGCGGTCAGCATCAGTGGGGTAGCAACCTTCGGGCGCTTCTCGTCTTCACCGACGGGCCGGCTGAACTATCTGTATGAGGCTGTCGATAACCTGATGCTGCAGCGCGGTGCGCACACCTTCAAGTCTGGCATTGATTTTCTCTTCAACGATGACACGATTACGTTTCCGATGGCGAGCTTTGGATCGTACAGCTTTCCATCGCTCGCATCTTTTCTGTCCAGTGGAACTGGATACGCTTCCTTCTCTCAGAACTTCGGCGATCCTTCGATCCAGCAGAACAATCCCAATGTGGGGCTCTACGCGCAGGATGAGTGGAAGGTCAATTCGTCGCTGACGCTCAATCTGGGAGTACGGTACGATCTCCAGTTTCTGAAGACGATCAGGACGGACACGAACAACGTATCGCCGCGCGCGGGCTTTGCCTGGTCCCCCTTTGCGGACAAACGGACCGTGGTTCGCGGCAGCTTTGGGTTGTTCTATGACCGGGTGCCGCTGCGTGCTCTTGCCAACGCATTGCTGTCGGCAGGGAACACGACGGATCCCTTGCAGGGACGCCTGCTGCAATACACCTACGTTCCGGGAGATATCGGTGCACCGGTGTTCCCGAATGTATCCACAACCCCCAACCCCGGTTCGAAGATCAGCTATGCGCTGATGAACCGGAACATACGGAGCGCCTACTCCGAGCAGGGGAGCCTTGGGGTGGAACAGCAGCTTGCCCAAAATCTTACGCTGGGCCTTTCGTATCAGCATGTGCGCGGAATGCATCTGCTCTCGTCGCTAAATCGCAACATCAATCCGAACGGAACCCGGCCCGATCCTACGCGGGGCAACATCAAACCGTATGATTCGCTCTTCGACTCGTATTACGATGGTCTGTCGGTTTCGTTGCTCGAACGTCCGGTTTCGTGGGGCTCCGCGCGCGTTTCGTACACGTGGTCGAAGGCGATGAGCAATGTCGGGGAGTTCTTCTTCAGCTCTCCGATCAACAACTTTGATCTCAGCGTGGATCGCAGCAGGTCGGACGACGATCAGAGACACCGTCTGGTTTTCGATGGGAGTGTCCATACGCCGCAATCGGCGGGGCACACGCTGGCGCAACGGCTGATACACGGCTGGCAGGCTGGCGGAATCCTGCAATACTACTCCAGGCTTCCGTTCAACATTACGACCGGGGGGCAGACGAAGCAGCAGACTACGCAGCGGCCGTGCACATCGGGCTACAGCCTGACGGGGACGAATCCTTGCACCGAAGGTCTCGCTGGAGCGGTGATTGGTCGCAATGCAGGGGTTGGCTTTGACTTCTTCAACGTGAACGCGCGGCTAAGCCGGAGCTTTGCACTGGGGGAGAGGCTACGCCTTGAGGCGATGGCGGAGGCGTTCAATGCGCTGAACCATCGGAATGACATGATTCCGAATGGAACGTGGGGGAACGGTGAATATCCCGGGAATCCTAATCTGACTTTCGGGACAGCCACTGCCGTCGGCGATCCCAGAGGTCTCCAGCTTGCGGCGAGACTGACCTTCTAAAGCGCACCTGATCTTCGGGATCGAAGCGGTGGAGAGCGCGGGCCGCCGCTCCGATCCTGGTGTATGCCGCGCATACTACGAACGCGTTTTTCGTTGAACCAGCTTTGATGACTGCTTACCCTATGGACTATGCCGGAGCTTCCGGACATCTCCGCTTACCTGACAGCGCTTGAGCCGCGAATTATGCGCCAGCGGCTGGAAGGCGTACGGGTCGCCAGTCCTTTTCTCCTGCGAACGGTGACTCCACCGCTTGGAGCCGTCGAAGGCCGCATCGTCCAGTCGCTGGGCACGATCGGCAAACGCATCGTTATCGGATTGGATGATGATCTCTGGCTTGTGCTGCACCTGATGATCGCGGGGCGTTTCCACTGGCGGTCTGCAGGAGTCAAGCTGGGGGGAAGGAATGCTCTGGCAGCATTTGATTTCCAGAATGGTTCGCTGCTGCTGACGGAGGCGGGATCGAAGCGCCGGGCATCGCTGCACCTCTTCGGCAGCAGGGACGAACTTGCCTCCATCGATCCTGGAGGGGTGGATGTCTTCGCGATTGACCTTGAAGGCTTCAAAGCCGCCCTCAAGGCAGAGAATCGCACACTCAAGCGTGCCTTAACCGACCCGCGAATTTTGAGTGGAATCGGAAACGCCTATTCGGACGAGATTCTTTATGCAGCTCAGATCTCACCTGTTCAGCTCACCCATAAGCTTTCGGAGGAAGAGTGGGAGCGGCTCTACAAGGCTACCCAGGAGACCCTGCAGTTCTGGATGGATCGACTGAACTCTGAGGCAAGGAAGGCGTTTCCGGAGAAGGTGACAGCATTTCGTAACGATATGGCGGTTCATGGACGGTTCGGTCAGCCGTGTCGCCGCTGCGGGAGTGCGATTCAACGAATTCGCTATGCGGACCATGAGACAAATTACTGTCCCAGGTGTCAGGCCGGTGGCCGGCTGCTTGCGGACCGCAGCCTATCGCGCCTGCTGGGAAAGGATTGGCCGCGAACGCTTGACGAGCTTGAGTGTCTTCGTCGTCGCTGAGCTATTGTGCTGGTTCGACAGCAGAAACAGGAGAGCGATTTTATCCCGATATCGGCTTTGATACCGGGGGGCCGATCAGCAGGATGACAGGGGCAGGCCCTACGTCGGCGCTCGAGAGCCCCTGTAGGGTCGTGATGTGGACGTGCTCCCGGAGAGTAGAGGCGCGAGACACAGCCGTGCAGGGCGTTCCGGGAGATATGCCTGAAGCGATGAGGTCCTGTGCAAGGGTCTCGAAGTCGCGTCCGGGCATGTAGATGACCAGCGTTGCCTCGTCAGGGAACGCTCCCGACCAGCTGGGCGTGAGCGCCACCTTTCCTGCGGCGTGATGAGCGGTCGCCAGAATGAGCTTGGAGGCACGACTGCGATCGGTTAGAGGGGTTTGCAGGCTGGCAGCGACGGCGAAGGCTGTGGTGATGCCGGGAACAATCTCGAACGGAATGGAGTGCTCACGGAGAAAATCGATCTCCTCAGCGGCGCGGCCGAAGATAAGGGGGTCTCCGGATTTAAGGCGAATGACCGAACGGTCTGCCCGGGAGTGCTCAAGCAGCAGTTGATGGATACCGGCCTGGGTGATGCGTGGCTGTCCACATCGTTTTCCTACGGGGATGACATGAGCGGTCGGACTGGCGAGATTGAGGACCTCTTCGCTTACCAGATCGTCGGGGAGTATGACATCGGCGGTTTTGAGCAGGTGGGCTGCGCGGAGCGTCAGCAGCGCAGGGTCGCCGGGGCCGGCTCCAACGAGATAGACATGGCCGCTTTCAGCATCAGGAATCGAGATCACGCCTTCTCCGCGGTGATGGGATTGGTGCGGGCGTGCTCTCGCGCCAAGAGGCGTGAGGGGCACTGATCGTAAGCGCAGACCTGTCGTTGTGCGAGTTCATGCAGCAGGAGTCGGCGAGATTGGTTCAGGGGCTCGGCTGCAACGACTTCACGGCGCAGGTTGCCGAGGTCGGTAAGCCAGTCTCCAAGATCGAGTGGTAGCTGCTCGTTCAGCTGTTTACGAAGCTGCTGAGCGAGTGCCGGGGAGTTTCCGGCGGTCGAGATTGCGATCTGCAGGTCTCCGCGGCGGACGATGGAAGGGAAGTAGAAGTCGCAGAAGGGAGGGTCGTCGACGGCATTGCAGAGGACTCCTCCGGCGGTAGCTTCGGAGAAGACGGCGCGGTTCACGGTAGGATCGTTGGTGGCAGCGACCACGAGGAAGGCCCCGGTGAGGTCTCCGGTCCGATAGCGACGTTGATGCAGGACAAGCTCTCCGCTCGCGGCCTGCTCCGCAATGCGGTCGCTGACCTCAGGGGCGACGACCGTGACGGCAGCATCCGCAGCCCGGAGCGACTCGATCTTGGACTCAGCCAGGTGCCCGGCGCCTACGACGATGCAGGGCCGGCCAGTGAGCTTTAGAAAAAGAGGGAAGAGGGACATCTCAGGACTCCTTCCTGATCATAGAGCTTTGGTCCACGAAGCGTACCCCTCCTGCTGGAGACTGCCGGATAGAACAGAGGCTCCGGCGTTCATCCGGAGCCTCTGCTTCGATTATAGCCAGGCCGTCAGGAGATTCGGAAGATACAAGTGGCTGCAGAGGAGGAACTAGAGATCGGGTCAGCGCTCATCGCCGGAGCCGTTTTTTTGCATGACCTCCCAGACAAACAAGAAGTCCTTGTTGCTCGACGTCGCCAGGGTCAGGTTATTTTGCCGGCCTGCCCTGCTGAGTGCCGCACGGATGTTTTCTTTCGAATCCGGAAGCTCTGCCAGAGGAATCTTCAGGGCTGAACCCTGAGGCAGCTGCGCGATATCGTTGAGCAGCTGCCGAATGATCTTCTTATGCTTACCCTCTCTCCCCCTGGGGACCTCTTCCTGAAGGATGGATTGGAACCTCATGGGTTTTTGATCGTCGTTGAATTGTTCGTAGTCGCCCATAGTGTCCTCCATTTCGGTACTGCGAAGACCGACTTCCCGACGGAGCGTAGCGTAAAGCTAACGCTAACGTACCCTTATTTAGATGCTAACTTCGTGATGTAAGTTTTAGGTGTACATTTGACGTGTAACATATTGATTCAAAATAAGTAAAGGTATGAACCCCCATGGTGTTACTCTGCCTTCAGAGGTTGCCTGATGACGAAAATTGTTCATACCGAAGTGGTCACGGTCGAGGAGGCAAGGCGGGAAGATTCAGGCCCGGCGAAGCTGGACATTCTGATTGTTGACGACGAACGTACGATAGCCGATACTCTGGCGGTCATCCTGTCGCGTTCGGGCTTCTCGGTTCGGACAGCGTATGATGGCAAAGCTGCATTCGAGATTGCCAAACAGGATCCTCCGACGCTGGTGATCAGCGATGTCGTTATGCCGGAGATGACCGGCGTAGAACTGGCAATCGCTCTGAAGAATAAGATTCCGGAATGCCAGGTTCTGTTGTTTTCGGGGCAGGCGGCGACTGCTGACCTGCTGGACCGCGCCCGGGCAGAAGGTCATGATTTTGCGATTGTGAGCAAGCCAATTCACCCGAAGGACCTTCTTCGCAGGGTGTCCGAGTTCCTTCAGCCAGCGTGACAGGCGGATGCCCCGTTGACGGCCAGGACGGTCAAGCGTGGATCCATGGAGCGAAGTGCAAAATAAAAGACCGTGTTCACAGGAACGCGGTCTTTTATTTTGGAAGCATGAGTCATTCCCCTGGAGCTACACGGGCGGCGCCAACGGGTGGGGCATCGCGCTCCACAGGCTCGAGGACCTCACCGGCCAGCTGAGCGCGGAGGGTTACGTCATCGGTGCGATCGAAGTAGCTGCGGAGGTCTTCACCGGGGGTACGCGCTTCGAGATAGGCGTTCAGCAGCCGCTCAATCGCCTCGGGTACGTCGGTGGCTGCGGCACGGTAGCCCAGCTGACGTGCGGTACGGGCATATTTGCCAACCGAGCCCCCGACGCAGAAGAAGAAGGCGTCGACCATCTGGCCGTCTTTCTTGATCTTCTTGCCTTCGAGGCCGATGTCGGCGATCCAGTGCTGACCGCAGGAGTTGGTGCAGCCGGTGACGTGGAGCCTAATCTGCTGGTCGAAGCCGGGAAGACGCTCTTCGAGCTCGGAGACGAGCCATTTGTTGAAGCCCTTGGTCTCGGCTATGGCCAGTTTGCAGAACTCGGTTCCGGTGCAGGCAATAGCTCCGCGCCAGAAAGGCGAGACATCGACATTGAAGCCGAGCGAGTTCAGCTCTACGACGAGGGCGGCGGTTTCGCGGTTGGGGACGTTCACGATCAGGATGTTCTGCCCGATGGTTGTACGCAGGTTGCCGTCCCCATACTTTTCGGCTAACTCGGCGAGCTTGAGAAGCTGATCGCCGGAGACACGACCATTGAGAACGCTGGCTCCGACGGTGGAGAGGCCGGGCTGACGCTGGGGCGTGATGCCGATGTGGTCACGATAGATGTCGGCGGGCACGTTGTCTTCGGAGACAGGGCTGGGATCGAGCTTGTAGCCGAGCTTGGCCTCTAGCGCTTCCAGGAAGGACTCCGCGGTCCAGCCAAACTTCATGAAGAGGTACTTGATGCGAGCGCGAGTTCGGTTTTCACGAAGAATACCGGCGTCACGGAAGACCTCAGCGGTCGCCGTGGCTACTTCGACAGCCTGGTCCTGACGAACGAATGCAGGGATGCGGACGGCGATATGGGGCTCATTGGAGAGCCCGCCACCGACACGCAGGGTGAAGCCGATCTCTTCCTTGCCGTTGACGATGCGCTTGATGGCGGTGAGAGCAGCATCGTTGATCTCAGGAAAGCTGCACCAGACCGGGCAGCCGGAGACGGTGAATTTGAACTTGCGTGGAAGATTGACGAAATCGGTGTTGCCGTTGAGTCTCTTCGCAATCTCTACGGCCAGAGGGCTGGCGTCGATCAGCTCGTGGCTGTCCAAACCGGCGAGCGGGCATCCGGTAACGTTACGGACGACGTCGCCGCAGGCGCCTTTGGTGCTAAGGCCGACGGTGTTGAGGGCGTCGACAACTTCGACCAGGTCCTTGATTGTGAGCCAGTGAAGCTGAATGTTTTGGCGGGTGGTAATGTCGGCCAAATTATTGGCGTGCTTTTTGGTCACCTCGGCGATGACGCGGAGCTGAGCGCTGGTCAGGATTCCGTTGGGCAGCGCGATACGCATCATGAAATATTCGGTGGCCTTGCCTTCGCCACCGCTTCCGCCGGTCACACCTTTTCCGTCGCCCTGGCTGTAGACTCCCCACCAGCGGAAGTACAGCGCCCAGTCGGAGGGGATCGAATCCCATCCCTCACGGGCAAACTGGCGTACTTCCTCCCATGCTTCCCACGGATTTTTGGCGAGCTTAAGTCGTTCAGTTTTCTGGGCTTTGGTCTCTTTGACGGCGGCTGGGGCCGGAGTGGTGGACATGGATAGAATCCTTTTGGCTTAGATATGCGGCGGTAATAAAAATCCCACTCGGCTGGAGTGGGCGGTGGCGGCTTGCCGAAATTGCTCGCAGATCGAAAGATCTCTACGAAGCAGGGCAGAGGCGACAGCGCACCCGGTCACAACAACACATGCGACAGGAGAGGACGATCGGGGTGCGGTCGAAAGCCATGCTTAAAGTATGGCCGCATAAGACGGTAGAGTCAAGGGGAACCCGCTTTTCCGAGCAGGATTTGCATATTCGGGAGAGAGCGCAACTCAGCTTCGCGTGGCAGACGGTGGTTGGCTTTTCGAAGATGCATTCCAGGCAAAGACGCTACTCTGCTTCTGCGAGCGAGTGCTTGTGGCGGACGTCCGAGCCGCGAACCCAGAAGATGACGTCCTCGGCGATGTTGGTGGCGTGATCGGCGGATCGCTCGAGATTGCGGGAGACAATGATGGCGTTGAGCGCCTGCGCACTGATCTCCGGTTGCTGCTGCATGAGTTGAACCATCTCCGCCTGTACGTCCCGATTCATATCGTCTACTTCATCGTCCATGGCGAGAACCTTTTCCGCGAGTTTCGCGTCGGCTTCGAGAAGAGCCTGGAGAGCGGTGCGGATCATGATGCCGACCTTTTCGCCCATATCGGGTATGTCGATGGGGAGCTCGATCAGGTTGACGTCGTTGAGAGCCTGGACACGCTGAGCGATGTTGGTGGCCTGGTCTCCGATGCGTTCCAGGTCGCCGTTGATCTTGATGACTGCGAGGATAAAACGCAGATCGATGGCCATGGGCTGCTCCTTCGCGAGAAGGTCGTAGGCGAGTTCATCGACATCGCGCTCGGCAGCGTTGATGGCTGCTTCGATTTCCTTGACGTGCTCGCAGAGGCTGAGATTGCGCGTCAGATACGATTCAAGTGCCAGCGAGAGAGCCTGCTGAGAGAGCGCCGCCATGGCGAGAAGCTTGTCTTTGAGCGCGGCAAGCTGCTGATGGAAGTTGATGCGCGGCATACGGCAAACACCTCTGACGAAGAACGTCTCTCTATTGTGCGGCAGATGAAGTTCCGCAGTTATGAATTTGTGATGCTGTGGTGGCGAACTGGGTACATGCGGTTGCAAAAAGCTAGAGCTCTCAATAGAGCAGGTACTGTGCTCTGCGGCGCCGGAAGGCGTCGAGATCGCGTTCCCAGGATTTTGCGATGCTTCGGGGATCTTCGTGATTCTGGATGGAGAGGACGGTATTGACATTGACGAGAAGGGTATTGAGGCGCGCGATGTTGAACTGCTGCGGATAGGCGCGGTAGATCGCTGAGATCAGCTCGATGCCAAGCTCAGGCGCGTCCAGCAGATCGCGATTGCTGAGACTGATGTGGACGGCCGGGATGGTTTGCCCGTGGTAGAGGTAGTGGAAGGAGTCGTCCGCGATGGTGACCGTGCTGGCGCTGAAGCTGACGCCTGGGATCTTACGTTCGTTGAGGGTTGCTGCGAGCGCCGTTGCATCGAAGAACGGAGCGGCAATGTTCTCAAACGGCATGGTCGTGCCGCGCCCGACGGAGACATTCGTAAACTGCAGGAGCTCGACCCCTGGATAGAGAACGGCTGATTCAACGCTGCGGAGATTGGGGGATGGATTGGTCCAGGGAAGACCGGTCTGGTCGTAGTACATGCTGCGCTTCCAGTTCTGAAGCGGGATGACGGTTACCTGCGCGTTGAGGGGTACCTGCACGTTTGGGGAAGTCCCGCCGGGTATGCGCTGTTCGCCATTGATGTAACGGGCCAGCTCGCCGAGCGTCATACCGTGCCGGATTGGGAGGGGCATGTAATTGGTATAGGTGCTCTTACCTTCGTCGGAGACGGGGCCCTGGACCTTTTCGCCGCCGATCAGGTCGGGCCGGTCGAGGATGATGATCTCGAGAGGGTGGCCGAGCTTCTTTTCTGCTGCTGCAGCTTCGATAAAGTAAGCTGTCTGCGCTTCGTAGGTGTAGAACCGGACACCGGCATCCTGAAGGTCGACGACAACGGCGTCCAGGTCTTTGAGCTGATCGTGGGTGGGGTGACGGGACTCAGGCGTCTTTCCATAGAGCGAGGTCACGTGAATGTGGGTGGTGGGATCGACTTCGCCGGAGATTCCGGACTCGTCCTTCACTCCGAAGAGACCATGCTCGGGGGAGAAGAGCGCGGTGACCTTGAGGCCTGGGACGGCTTTGGGCGCCTCGGTTGCGAGCAGGTCAACGGTGCGATGGCCGTGCGCATCCAGTCCTGTCTGGTTGGTCAGGATGCCGATGTGAAGATGATTGCTGTGACGACGTGCAGCCTCGGCGAGCGCGGCGTAGTGAGTGGATTCAAGAACGTCGATTCCGGTGAGGACGCGGGCTGCGGGCTGGCTTCCGTAGAGATGCAGGGCTTCAGCGGCAGCGGTCGCGACCTGTCCGCGGAGTGCGGAGATGGGTGGGTTGCCGCGGGGGTGGACGGCGTTGGCCAGCAGGACGACATAGGTGTCCGAGCCGGGATCCATCCAGAGTGTTGTTCCAGTGAAGCCGGTGTGCCCGAAGGAGCCGATGGGGAAGACCGATCCGCGTGGACGCGAGAAGGCGGTGTTGATGTCCCAGCCGAAGCCCCGCGTGGCGATTCCCTTGGTGACCTTCCCATCGGGAGTGAAGATGGTGGCTCCGTCCTGCGCACTGGCGGGCTGCTGCGGGGTGGTCATCAGTTTGAGCGTGGACTGCTTCACCGGAAAGGGGCCCTTGTTATAGAGGAGTTTTTCCAGCAGGGCGCCTGCATAGAGCGACACGTCGTGCGCGGTGGAGAAGACTCCGGCGTGACCGGCTACTCCGCCCATGCGGCGGGTAGTGGGGTCGTGGACCGTGCCGCGGAGGAGGTGGTCGAAGTCGGGGTTGGCGGAGCGTTTGTCCTTCAGCTCGTCATCATGCGCTGTCGGCGCGGTGCGCTGGATGATTGACGTGTTCCAGCCGTCAGCGGGGCAGGCGTTGGGGCCTGAAACGTGGGAGGCGCTGCCGGATTTCGGGAGTTCGATGGCAGAGCCAGAGACTTCATGCGGTCCGCATGCCTTGGCGAAGGGATGGTAGGAGGTGTCCGTCATGCCCAGCGGCTTGAAGACATGCTGCTCGACATAAACGTCTTCCGGCTGGCCACTGAGCTTTTCAACGAGGAGACCGAGAGTGATGAAGTTGATGTCGGAGTAGACAAACTTCGTGCCCGGAGGGTTGTCGAGTCCGGATTCCATGACGCGCTTCACGGCCTCGGCTCTATCGGGAGCGGAGAGGCCCCAGGCATCCTTGGTGGAGATGTCGGGCGGAAGGCCGGAGTAGTGCGTCAGCAACTCGCGGATGGTGACGTTCTGCTTGCCATTGGCGGCGAAGGCGGGGAGATACTTGGCGACGGGATCATCAAACTGGTACTTGCCCTCGTCGTAGAGCTCCATCATTGCAGTGGCCGTAGCGAGGCACTTGGTCAGCGAAGCCATGTCGAAGATGGTGTCCTCGGTCATGGGCTCGGCGGCGGTTGAGCCGTTTGGGCTCAGCTCACCGGCGACTTTGCGATTTCCGTAGGCCTGGTGGAAGACAACCTTGCGGTCGTGTCCCACGACTACGACCGCCCCCGGCAACTTGTGCTGGGCGATGGCATTGTTCATCAGGATGGAAACGGCACTGAAGTCCGGACCATTGTTATTGTCGGCGCGAGTGGCTGCGGGTGGATGTTTTGGATGTCCAGAGGCCGCAGAGGCCGTGGTGGAGCAGAGGGCCAGGGCCACGACCGCGATTGCTGCGGCAACGGTGGGTTTGGCGACATGGTTGGTCTTGCGAAGCAGCCTGCTGGCGAGATATCCGGTCACGAAGGTGATGATCGCTCCTATGAAGACGTACCAGGTCCATGCGACCCGAGGAAGAGTTGTGGCTCCGAAGAGCGGCAGGCTGGTGAAGTGGATTGGGGCGGGCTGCAGCCAGAGGGCCATGTTGGTTGCGAAGCCGATGATCATTCCGATGATGGCCCCCGCTTCGGTGGCTTTGCGGGTCAGGGTACCGAGCAGGAAGACCCCAAGCAGAGCGCCATAGGCGACGGAGGCGATGGAGAGTCCGATCTCAACGACGTGGCCCTTGCCTCCTGCGTGAACGCTGTAGACAGCAATCGCGAAGAGGACAAAGGCCCAGACCACGGTAGAGGAACGTGAGATCATCATGCGCTCCCGGCTGTCGGCGTCAGGTCTCCAGCGCATATAGAAGTCGACCACCGTCGTCGATGAGAGCGAGTTGAGAGCTGCCGAGAGATTCGACATGGCGGCGGCGAGGATGGCTGCGATCAGCAGACCGGCGACGCCGATGGGCATCTCGTGGACGATGAAGGAGGGAAAGAGGCGGTCGGGAGCGAGATTCGCGGCCGGCGAGCCACCGTAGAAGACCCAGAGGCCGGCTCCGATGAGGAGAAAGAGCGTGAATTGCACGAAGATGACGACGCCGGACGAGAGCAGAGCGATACGGGATTCGCGGAGGTTGCGGGCGGCGAGGAGACGCTGCACCATGAGCTGGTCGGTTCCGTGCGAGGCGGTTGTGAGGAAGGCTCCTCCGATGGCTCCAGCCCAGAAGGTATAGGTCTGGGTTAGATTGAGGGCGAAGTCGAAGAGGTGGTATTTGCCTGCCGCTGACGCGGCCTGGTTGATGTGGTGCCAGCCGCCGGGAACGTGTGTTCCCAGGGTGAGGATCGCGACGAGCGTACCGGCAATATAGAGGATCATCTGCACGACGTCAGTCCAGATGACAGCCGTCATGCCACCCTCGAAGGTGTAGAGAAGGGTGAGGGCGGAGATGATGCCGATTGAAAGAACGTCTCCGGTGCCGATTGCAATGGCGACCACGATGGAGACGGCAAAGACCCGAACTCCCTCGGCAGCGGCACGCGTGAGGAGAAAGAGTCCCGCGGTGGTCTTGTGTAGCCTGCTGCCGAACCTCTGGTCGATGAGCTGGTAGGCCGTGAGCATCTCGCCCTGAAAGTAGCGGGGCAGAAAGAGGATGGCGACGACGACGCGGCCGATCATGTACCCGATGACGACCTGCAGGAAGCCGAAGTCGCCGGTGAAGGCGACGCCCGGGATGCTGATGATGGTAAGGGTACTGGTCTCGGCAGAGACGATGGAAAGCGCTATGGCCCACCAGGGAACCGTGCGGTCGGCGAGGAAGTAGCTCTTGAGAGTGCGCGCCGGTGCGCCCTTTCCTTCGCGGAAGCGAAGTCCAAAGAGCGTTATCCCAGCCAGATAAGCAGCGATCAGAACCAGGTCAAAGACGTGCAGGTGTGATGCAGAAGCAACAGCAGGCATGAAAGCGAGTTTATAGCCAAAGGCGCGGAGATTGCTGTAGAAAGCGCTAAAGCCGGAGCATCGTTTGCGCCGCTATTCGGACGGGTAGCGACAGTGGTCAGTCCACGCAGCTCACAACGGGAAGATTGCGAGCTGCGAGCTTACTGAACGTGCCGTCCAAGCAGGATGGTTCCTTGAAGCTCGTCGTCTTCGTTGAAGACGTTGAAGTTTGCGGGCTTCCCCTCTTTGATGCCGTCGACGGTATCACCGAGTCCGAGCAGGATGGCCGGATTGTTGGATGCCAGGCGAACAGCGACCTCCAGCGGAGCACCGGTGAAGCGCTGCAGGTTGGCGACGGCGCGATCGAGGGTGAGAACGCTTCCGGCCAGTGTCTGTTTGCCTTGCGCAAGATCATCCGCTGCAAGAGCGCGTCCGTCAGCGACATGCACCTTGAAGGTGCCCAGGGTGTATTCGCCGTCCGGCATCCCTGCTGCGGCCATGCTGTCGGTGACGAGAACTGCGTGGCGCGGCCCCTTGGCTTTGAGCCAAAGGCGCACAAGCTCGGGCGCGACGTGCACGCCGTCGCAGATGAGTTCGGCGTAGAGAGCGTCCTCGTCGAGCACGACCCCCAGTACACCGGGCTCCCGGTGGTCGAGCGGCCTCATTGCGTTAAAGGTGTGGGTGGCGCTGCGTGCGCCGGTCTCAATTCCAGCGCGGGCCTCAGCGGCAGTGGCATTGCTGTGCCCTATGCTCACGCGAACTCCCTGCTGGGCACAATGGTGAATGAGACCGGGGGCGCCGGGGACCTCTGGAGCAATGGTGATGAGGCGGATGTGTCCAGAGGCGGCCTGCTGGAAACGATCGAAGAGCGCCACGTCTGGCGGGAGGATTTGGGATGGCGGGTGAACTCCGCGCTTTGCGTGCGAGATGAAGGGGCCTTCGAGGTGGATCCCAACGGGTCGCGCATGCGCTGGGTCCCAGTCAGGGCCTGCGCTGCGATCGATCTCGCGTGCGATGCCTTCCAGGGAGGCCAGGGTTTGGTCGACCGATGCGGTCACGGTGGTGGGGAGATAATGGCCGACTCCGTGTGAGCCCAGAAAGGATCCGACTTTGCGGAAGACTTCAGGAGTGGCCTCCATGAAATCGTGGCCCGCACCGCCATGGGTATGGATGTCGAAGAAGGTCGTAGCAAGGGTGGTGGTTGCCGACTTTGGAGCAGAGTCGGGCTCAATGCTGGTGATGATGCCGTCAGCCGAGATGGTGATCGTGGGGCGCTGGATGATGTGGGAGGCGGTAACGAGAGAGCGAGCTTGCAGGGTCTGAGGCATTGGACTCCAGTTTAAGCTCCGCACGAGAAAAACAAAAATTCTCGAACACGATACAGGAAGCCGGAAGGGATGTCCGTTGGCCGCCGGCCAGGGGACCTGCTGCGAGAGGTACTCCTGAACGCTACCTGCAAGCGTTCTTCAGGGCGGAGCTTCTCGCAGTCAGATGCAGGAAGCGGAATAGCATGAGGTGTTCCGGGCCGGCGGCATCGATATCAACTACATATTGCTCTCCTACTGGTTGGCGACAGCGGGAGCGGGTATTCCCACCTCTGCTGCTGGGGGAACGGTCTGTGAATTGGCCCACTGTCGTTGCACCGTGCGCATGCGATCGATGCGACCGAGCCACATCTGGATGGTGAAGTCGTAGCGCTCGAGATTGTTGCGCAGGAAGTAGGGCCGATTACTCCTGAGCCATGCCTGCTCGTATAGGTCACGGAGCAGGGAGTAGTTGTTGCGGAGGTCCTGCAAACGGCCGTTGACGGCGTTGATGGAGTTGAGCTCGCGATATACCTCAAGGCGGTCGTCGGGCTTCTTCGACGTCTGGAGGGCGAAGGCGTGCGCATAGCTGTCTGCGATCTCGTCGGAGATTTGGAATTTGAGGCCGATGAGGTCCATGCGTCGCGCGCCGAGTTCCAGCACATCGAGAGCGTCGGTCTCTCGAAGGTGGGGGTTAGCAGAGCGGGCTTGTTCGAGAAGGATGAGTGCTCGTTCGGCGTGCATGCGGAGTTCGGAGAGGATGGGCCGGAGCTGACCGGCGATGCGCTGTCCGTCGGCATTCCAGGGGTCTTGCCAGAAGACCAGATCCTGGCCATCGGTCTTGTAAGCAGAGTCCTTGAGGATCTGGTGGGCTGCCATCAGCTCTTTCTGCGCTTCGTCGATGTTGCCGGTTGTATCGCCGTGGAAGCTCTGGCCGAAGCTGGACTGAAAGTCAGGGATGGACGCCTCTCCCGGGTGCCAGGCGGCTTCAGCGCCGAAGAGGATGCCGTACCAGTCAGCGTTGGCCAATGCTTCACCATCGTCATTCCAGATGGTGTTGAGCTGGCCGGTAGCACCAAGCCGTTGCCCGTCGGCAGTGAACCGCTGGATGTTCGCCAGTCCGTTATTCCAGTTGGGGTAGACGCGGGACCAGTTGTTGATGCCAGGTGCGACCCAGGTCTCAAAGCCGGCATCGGTGAATGGCTTTATGTAGGGAACGAAGGTGGGATGAGGACTGTACTCCCAGGGAACTGCGATGGTCGCCTTCTTAAATGAGTCGGGGAGCTGCTTGAGAAGCTCGGGTTCCTTGTAGGCGATGTCGCCCCAGAAGAGGAGCTTGCGGTGCAGTGGCTGGAGGTCGGCGACGATCTTCTGAAGAAAGCCAAGATAGACGGTGCCGAGTCCCCTTGAGTCGACCTCTGCCTTGGTCTGTCCCTTGCCAAGCTCAACGGTCTCGTCGGCTCCGAGATGGAGGAAGGGGCCGGGAAAGATCTGGGCGAGCTGGTTGAACATGTCGTGAGTCAGCTTTTGGGCTTCGGGCTGACCGGGGGCGAGGACCTGTCCGTGAGGGGTCTCTGCGATGGGCGCGTACTTCTCCCAATTGAGCAGGTAGTGAAGATGCCCGAAGGCCTCCTGCTCGGGGATGACGGTGATGTGGTACTTCGCGGCATAGGCGACCAGCTCCCGTGCCTGGTCCTGGCTGAGAGATGCTCCGGGAGGCGCCATCAATGGGTGGCCCGTGTACTGCATGGTGTGTTCGAAGTAGGGAGAATAAATATTGATCTTGTAGGCGGCGAATACACGGATTTGCTTCTTCTGGAATTCAAGGGTAGGAAACGGCCCGCGCGAGAGGTCATCGCTGAGGCCGCGGTACTGCATTGCGGGCCAGTCGCGGATAGTCGCAGTCTGCAACATGGCGTTCGGACCGTAGCCTGTAATCAGCTGTTTGACGGTCTGCAAAGCGTAGAAGATTCCGGAGCCGCTGGCGGCGGTTATGGCGAGTCCTTTGCCGTCCGGGATGATGGCATAGCCTTCGGCTTTCATCGGAGCGGGGAATTCGGGCTGCGGCTTCTTGCCTGGACTTGCTTCGGTCAGGATGGATTTGGAGAGAGCGGAGCCGTATCGGACTACGAGAATATTGACGGGAGCAGTTGGGCTCACAGGGATGCCTTGCGAGGCGATGTAGCTCCTGAGGTCATCGACTGCGAAGGAATCTTCGGCAGCGCAGGGCGAAGCGCAGGTGATCTGGATACCTTGGGCGAGCGGCTCGGTTGTCCCTGGCTGCGCTTCGCGCGGAATAGGGATCACCCTGAGCGATGACTGGGCTGCAGCGGAGAGACTTAAGGCAATGAGCAGCAAGGGGGCTGCAGAGAAAAATCGCATGCCGATAAAGGTAAATGAGGGAGCGCCTATGGGATAGCGGGTGGTCCAGAGGGGGGCGAACATCGCCCATGTATGAACCGATTTCGATCGGTGGCAAAGGACCTCAGATGTGAACAAATCGTGAATTATTCCTGCATTCACATAACTCTGGGACGATGGCGGTAACGGTAGTGAGAAAGAGCAGCGCAGCTACGGACCCCATCCTTCGAAGAGTTCGAGCTCCCTATCTCTGTCATTTCTGCTATTCGAACCAAACTTGCGAGGAACCATGACGAACCAACTGCGAGCTGCCCTTGCGGCGGTGCTGGTCTTGAGTACAGCATCGATGCAGGCGCAAACGGAGACTCCGGGCAGAACGACAAAACGGGCAGTTCGAAAGAAGTCGGAGAGTAGTCTGGAACGGACTCTGCGGGAGCTTCGGGAACAGATGCAGGCCCAGCAGGAACAAATCAACGAACTGAAACAGCAGCTGCAAGACAAGGACGCTAAGCTGAGCGGAGCATCACAGGATGCGCAGGCGGCGAGCGCTTCGGCAAGTGCGGCAGCGACGCAGGCCCAACAGGCACTCACCGCGATCCAATCCAATCATGAGGAGATGCAGACGCTGTCCAGCTCTGTTTCGGACCTGAAGATTGCAAATGTGGGTCTGGCGCAGACGCTGAGCGATACAAAGCGAGAAGTCTCGACAGCGATGGAGTCACCTCTGACGATCCACTACAAGGGCGTGACGATTACCCCGGTGGCATACTTCGCATTCGAAACTGTGGACCGGTCGAAGGCGATGAACTCCGATATCAATACACCATTCAATGCCACGCCGTACGACGGTGCTGCGCAGGCGCACATAAGTGAGCTGAACTTTTCGGCGCGTCAGAGCCGTGTGGGAGCGTTGTTCGAGGGCAATACAGGACCATTCAAGCTGTCGGGATACGTTGAGGCTGACTTTTTGTCTGCGGGTGCGACGTCGAACGAGAACGAGAGCAACAGCTATACGCTTCGCCAGAGGCAGATCTGGGGTCAGGCAGCTACGAAGAGCGGTTTTGCAGTAACGGGCGGTCAGATGTGGTCGCTAGTAACGGAGACGAAGAAGAGTACGGATAACCGGACAGAGAATACGCCGATGAACATCGACGCCCAGTACAACGTTGGGTTCAGTTGGTCGCGCCAGGCAGCGATCCGGCTCCAGAAAAGATTCGCAAATAAGCTGACTCTGGCCGGATCTCTGGAAGAGGCCCAAACCCTCTTTTCTGCGACCAATGCCAATCAGAACTTCTTCTTCGGTTCGGCTGGTGTGGGCGGTGGCCTGTTCAACCCGGGCGCGAACTATTCCAACAACGTCGCTCCTGACCTGATTGTGAAGGCGACCTATGACGGTTTCCACGGTCATTACGAAGCCGGCGGACTGGTCCGTTGGTTCCGCGACCGCTACTACCCGGTCGGTCCCGATGGCAAGGTACAGTCGATTGGTGCGCAAAACGACACTAAGACTGGCGGCGGTTTCTTCGTCAACGGACGGGTCGCAGCCACGAAGTTCGCTGACATAGGCGCTCACTTTCTGGGTGGCTCCGGCGTGGGCCGCTATGGCGCCTCGACACTCCCGGACACGACGGTTCATCCGGATGGGACGCTTGCGCCAATCAAGGCTTACCAAGGACTGTTTTCAGTAGAGCTGCATCCGGCCAAAAAGCTGGATCTCTTTGGCTACTATGGTGGAGAGTATGCGCAGCGCACCTACTATGCGAGCACGCTGCCGGGTTCGACGGGCAAGCTGATCGGCTACGCCCCTCCGAGTTCGTCGAATGCGGGATGCGGCGTGGAGACGGTTCCAACTGGAGCGAGTGGATATAACCCTGGTACCCCGGCGAACTGCCTGGGAGCGACCCGGTATGTCAGCGAGGCGACGGGTGGATTGACCTTCCGCGTCTATAACAGCCCCCAGTACGGTCGGCTGCAGTATCAGTTCCAGTACAGCTACCTGGAGCGTACAGGATGGACTGGCGCGGGAGGCGCGCCAAGCGCCAGCAATAATATGTTCTTTACAGGAATGCGCTATTACATTCCGTAATCAGGCGCAGGAGAGCAGAGGAGGGCGTCCGCAGAGACGCCCTCCTCTATTTATTTAATATCGCAATCTGTTATTTCCTCGAATTGGTCGACCACTTTCAGGCGTTTTTGATAGGCTTCTGGTTGCTGAGATGTCGGAAGCGAACAGGACTGCGACCGATCGCAGTGCAAAAGAGCTTAATTATTGCTCTAAAGAACTTTGAGGTGTATTGAATGCTTGATTCCATGCGGTTATTCCCCTCTGAACCCGCGGCCCGAAACGTAGCGGCACGGTTGTACGAGACAGTGCGTGACCTTCCGATACTTTCTCCTCACGGGCATACGGACCCCTCGTGGTTTGCCAAGGATGAACCATTTCCGAATCCTTCGGCCCTGTTTATCCAGCCGGACCATTACATCTTCAGGATGCTGTACTCGCAGGGCGTCTCGCTGGAGTCGCTGGGGATCCCGCAGGTGGATGGCAAGCAGAAGGCCGATCCAAAGGAAGTGTGGCGAATCTTTGCGAGGAACTACTATCTGTTTCGGGGAACGCCGACGCGGCTCTGGCTCGATTATTCCTTCAGCACATTGTTTGGCCTGAAGGAGCGGCTGAACCCCGATAACGCGGACGAGTATTACGAAACGATTTCGAAAGCCCTGCAGACCCCTGAGTTCAGACCGCGGGCATTGTTTGAACGGTTCCGGATCGAAGTACTTTCGACGACGGATTCGCCGCTGGATAGCCTGGAGTATCACAAGGCAATCCGGGAGTCAGGCTGGAAGGGCCGTGTGCTTCCGACATTCCGCCCGGATGCGGTCATCGATGCGGAGTACGCAGGCTTTGTAGAGAATATCGAGAAGCTGGGCTCGCTTACAGGCGAGAATATCGGGACGTTCAAGGGGTACCTGAATGCGCTTCGGAGCCGTCGCGCTTTTTTCAAGTCGATGGGGGCGACGGCGACGGATCATGGACATCTGACGGCATTGACAGCGGACCTGGATGGCGGTGCGGCGGAGTCGCTGTATCAGCGCATCCTGTCGGGCAAGTCGCGTCCGGAGGAGCAGCAACTTTTCCAGGCGCAGATGCTGACTGAGATGGCTGGTATGTCCGTGGATGACGGGCTGACGATGCAGCTTCATCCGGGAAGCATCCGGAACCACAACAAGCAGGTATATGAGAAGTTCGGGCGCGATAAAGGCGCGGATATTCCGTCTCCGACGGAGTACGTCCGCAGCCTGAAGCCGCTGCTTGATAGATACGGCAACGATTCGCGGCTCACGTTGATTCTGTTTACGCTGGATGAGTCGACGTTCTCGCGCGAACTAGCTCCGCTGGCAGGACATTATCCGGCGTTGAAGCTGGGGCCACCGTGGTGGTTCCATGATTCGCCGGAAGGAATGATGCGGTTCCGGGAGTTGGCGACCGAGACAGCCGGCTTCTACAACACGGTTGGCTTCAATGACGATACGCGGGCTTTTCTGTCGATCCCCTCAAGGCACGACGTGGCGCGCAGAATCGATTGTGCGTTCCTTGGCCGGTTGGTGGCGGAGCATCGCCTGGATGAGGACGAGGCCTTTGAGGTGGTAAAGGACCTGACCGTGAACCTGGTAAAGAAGGCGTACAAACTGTAGCCAGGGCGAAGTGCGGATCGATAAAGCCCGGCCTGTGCCGGGCTCTATTGTTTGCAGCCACTGATATCTGCATCGGGTGGAGCAGCGAACGATTTGCCTTTGACCGGGATAGCGGCTTTTGCTATAACAATAAAAGCGCAGCGCGTTATTCTGATGACGTGCTCCATAGACACTCCTGAGTAGCTCAATGGCAGAGCATTCGGCTGTTAACCGAAGGGTTGTAGGTTCGAGTCCTACCTCAGGAGCCAGTTCGTTCCTTACGTGTTTTCTGTATCGTCTACCGACATGCCACAGGGTTTGATTTCCGAGAGTCGCAAAAGCGAGGTCTCGAGTCGGCAATTCGAGTCTGTTTTACTAGCGGAATTCGAGGTAGGCTCCCAAAAACATACGTCGCATTGCTCTTCAGGAGTAGTGGAAGACTGCGCGTTTATGAGCGTCCTTGGCGCTCCCTAGCGAAGATACCAGTCTGTTCTGATCACGTCCCAAGCACCTTTCCAGGTGACATGCGTCACTGCCAGAATTTGGCTGGCTGAGGAACTATGGGAATTGGACCTGGCATTGGAGTGAACGCAGCATGATCTTTAAAGATAGAAAGGACGCTGGACAAAGACTTGCGAGGGAACTGGGGGTGTATTCGGGAAGACAAGACGCAATCGTCCTGGGCATTCCGCGGGGAGGGGTTCCCGTCGCAAATGAGATAGCGGAAGCGCTGCGCCTGCCGCTGGATATCTTTCTTTCGCGAAAATTGGGTGTACCGGGTCATGAGGAGCTTGCGTTCGGCGCTATTGCTGCGGGAGATGGACGGTTTCTTGATCAGCATATCGTGCAGGCAATGGGAATTACCTCGGAGCAGATTGAAAGCATTACGGAGGGCACACGGCAGAAGCTGGAGGAGCGCGCTGAACTGTACCGGGCTGGACGTCAGCCGCTCAATGTCGCGGGGCAGATCGTAATTCTTGTCGATGATGGCATTGCGACGGGTGCAAGCATCTATGCCGCGGCGCAGGCTCTTCGACAGATGAATCCGAAAAAGATTGTCATGGCGGCCCCGGTGGCCCCCGCTTCGACGGTGAATTGGCTTCGTGGTGTTGTAGATTCTGTCGCTGTTCTTCATGCTCCCAGGGACTTCTATGCCGTAGGTCAGTTCTATCGGGAGTTCTCGCAGACAACCGACGAAGAAGTGATAGACCTGCTGCAGCGCGCTGAAGGGATTGATAAACCGGGAATAGCAGGAGGATATGCAGAAGCCGGACCAGATCAGCTTCGCGGTCTAGCGAGCGAAGAAGAGGAGATTAGCATCAAGGCAGGAAATGTGATGCTTGGGGCGACTCTGAATATTCCGGAGAATGCGCAGGGAATCGTTCTTTTTGCCCACGGAAGCGGGAGCAGCAGACTGAGTCCGCGCAATCGTTATGTTGCGGGCAGACTGAAGGACAGTGGATTGGCCACACTGCTGTTTGACCTGCTAACACGCGAAGAGGAGATGATTGACCGGCAGACCGCAGAGTTGCGTTTCAATATCCCGCTGCTGGCAAAGCGCCTGATTGAAGTTACGCAGTGGATCGCACAGAATCCTCGTACTCGGAATCTGACGATCGGCTACTTCGGTGCAAGCACGGGTGCTGCCGCGGCTTTGATTGCGGCGGCGCGGCTGCCGGGGATGGTGGCAGCCGTGGTGTCGCGTGGTGGGCGTCCTGACCTTGCAGGCGAGGAACTCGGCAGTGTTCGCGCTGCGACATTACTGATTGTGGGCGAACGGGATGAGGCGGTGCTTCAGATGAACCGTCAGGCGCTGGAACAATTGCGATGCGAGAGCAAGCGCCTGATTCTTGTGCCCGGAGCTACTCACCTGTTTGAAGAGTCGGGCGCGCTGGAACAGGTTTCCATGATTGCGGCTGAGTGGCTTGTCCATTCCTTAAGGTCGGGAAAGGCAAATCGACCTGATGCAGCGGTGAGCCGGCGTATGGATTCGTAGGAGTTGATCAGGATGGAGTTATGCGAGAGGCGATGTCAGAAATAGCGGTCAACCTGGTTCGAGCTGCGGCGCAGCCCTTGGCCGGAGCATCTGAGGATTTTGACGCCCTGATGGACCTGATTGGAGATGCACCGTTTGTTCTGCTGGGAGAGGCCTCGCATGGGACCCACGAGTTTTACCGCATACGCGCGGAGATTACCAAGCGCCTTATTCGGGAGAAGGGCTTTTCGGCGGTCGCTGTGGAAGCAGACTGGCCCGATGCATACCGCGTGAATCGGTACGTGAATGGATTTGGAGATGACGCGGAGGCGGTTGAGGCACTCGGCGGCTTTCGTCGGTTTCCTTCCTGGATGTGGCGCAACTCAGATGTCCTTGATTTTGTTGGCTGGCTGCGAACCTACAACGACGCACGCGCTGACAGCTTCATGGATAAGGTGAGTTTTTTCGGATTAGATCTTTATAGCCTGCATTCGTCGATAGCAGCGGTCCTGTCCTACCTTGAGAAGACAGATCCCGCAGCCGCCGACCGCGCACGACGGCGATACGCCTGCTTTGAAAACTTTGGGGAGGATCCCCAGGCGTATGGATATGCTGCAGGTTTCGAGTTGAGCCACAATTGCGAATCGGAGGTCGTGACGCAGCTTGTGGACCTGAGAAGGCAAGCGATTGAATATGCGCAGCGCGATGGCTGGGGGGCGATCGAAAGTTTCTTTTCGGCAGAGCAGAATGCCAGGCTGGTAAAGAACGCAGAGCACTACTACAGGACGATGTTTCGAGGAAGGGTCTCGTCGTGGAACCTACGTGATGCTCATATGGCGGAGACCTTCGATGCGCTTGTACGATACTGCTCCCTGCGCAGACCACCGGCAAAGATTGTGGTCTGGGCACACAACTCGCATATCGGAGATGCCCGCGCGACCCAAATGCATGCTGCAGGAGAGTGGAACCTGGGACAACTGCTGCGCACGAAATACCCACGGGACTGTCGCCTTGTGGGCTTTAGCACATATGCTGGCACAGTTACAGCAGCTTCGAACTGGGATGGCCCAACAGAGCGGAAGCAGGTACGTCCTGCAAGGAGTGACAGCTTCGAGGGCTTGTTCCATAAAGTCGGTATACCATCGTTCTTCCTGCCGCTGGCCGGCGACACACCGGTTAGCCGAGCTCTGCGCGAGCCGCTGCTGGAACGGGCAATCGGCGTTGTCTATCTTCCGGAGTCGGAGCTCAGCAGTCATTATTTCGAAGCACGGATTGCGGAACAGTTCGATGCGGTTCTTCACTATGACCTGACGCGTGCGGTGGAACCATTAGAGCCCGTCGCTGAGTTGAAGGATACGGAGCCTGCTGAGACCTTCCCATCCGGTATATGAGTTCCATCGTCGCCATAGAGGATGAGACTGTCGTTTGCATGCAGGGATGGCGGTTATGTACATACCAGTCCCGTCCCTTAGCAGGAAGCCTGGAGTGGTGCGTGATTCGTATCACAGGATCTCGCACAGAATCTTTCTACACTTTCATTTGATGAGAGGTGAGCGTATGGAGGCAATTTCAGGCGCGGGCTCATTGTCCTCAAGGAAGCTGACGGACGTAGAAGAAGAACTTGCGGGGTTACTAGGCTTCTTCAGTG